>ERZ802830.166-NODE-166-length-64074-cov-12.0526_pt1 | contig 64074 bp, 66 predicted proteins | sample MGYA00345654_ERZ802830 | MGnify/ENA primary metagenome ERZ802830 (study PRJEB30503, sample SAMEA104212375) | marine metagenome | biome: Westerlies Biome; feature: [SRF] surface water layer (ENVO:00010504) within the epipelagic zone...; material: water...
AGCTGAGCGGAATCGAACCGCTGTCCGAAACACTGGTGTGGATCACCTAGTCCGGTCGAAACCGGACCTTGCCATTCTGACAGCAGTGGTGACGTGGAGCACAGCAGCGTGGGGAGGGAACACCGCCATTCAGTCAATCGGGTCTCGTGCATTGCTGTCCTCCCCCAGGGGCTGGAAGACATCGGAGCTGCAGAACTAGACGCTCTTGGAGCCAAGGAGGTGAAGCCTCTCCGCCGTGCCGCTTCTTTTGCAGCCGACATGGCCTGCCTCTACAGACTGCATCTCCAAGCGCGACTGCCGTTTCGGCTGCTCCGCGAAATGAGCCACTTCCCCTGCAGAGAGCGTGATGATCTCTACGACGGCATCCAACAAGCCCTCGACTGGGAGCGATGGTTGCATCCCTCGATGACGTTCCGAGTGGACGTGACCGGCACCGCCCCTGGACTGAACCACAGCCATTTCACGGCCCTTCAGGTGAAGAACGCAGTGATCGACCGGCAACGAGACCTCTGGGGCAAACGCTCGTCCATCGACCTTGAAGAGCCGGATCTAAGCCTGCATCTGCATCTCCACCGCGGCGAGGCCACGCTCAGCCTCGATGGCTCCGGTGGCAGCCTGCACCGGCGCGGCTATCGCGCAGCCATGGGAGCAGCGCCATTAAAGGAAAACCTGGCTGCAGGGCTGATCCGGCTCTCCGGCTGGGATGGCACAGGCCCGCTAGTGGATCCTCTCTGCGGTTCCGGAACCCTTCTGATCGAAGCAGCCGCCATGGCTCTGCAGCTCGCACCAGGACTCGATCGTTTCTTCGCTCTCGAAAGCTGGGCCGACTTCAACCTGGAGCAATGGGACGCCGAGAGACAACGCGCTCAGGGCCGGGCATGCAGGCAGCGGGACCTTCCCCTGATTCAGGGGTTTGAAGCCGATCCCAGCATCGCCGATCAAGCCAGAGCCAACGTTCAGGCCGCAGGCCTGGAGAACGTGGTGGAAATCCGGACAGGATCCTTCCACAACTTCGCCCTGCCGCAGGGACCTGGAACGCTGGTGTGCAATCCGCCCTACGGCGAACGCATTGGTGCGGGAAGCGATCTGGAGAGTCTTTACTCCGATCTGGGCCGCTACGCCAAAGAGCAGGCATCGGGCTGGGCGCTGTGGGTGCTCAGCGGCAACCCCCAGCTCACGGGAGCCCTGCGCATGAAGGCCACCCGCAGGATTCCGATCAGCAATGGCGGCATCGACTGCCGCTGGTTGCACTACGACGTGCGCTGAAGCTCAGCGGCCGAGAACAGCGCGGGTCGTGCGCGACAGTCCCTCAAGGGTCTGGGGCAGGTAAGGCCCCTTGGCCAGTTGCCCGCCCACGCGCAGGCTGATCCCAGCCACCACCAGGTTGAGCACAGCCAAACCGAGCAACGCCTGAAGCAGGGACCAGTCCCAGGCCTCCAGAACCCAAACCAGCAACGCCGCTTCTGCGGCCACCAGTGCCAGAAGCATCAAGGTTCCGCCCATCGCCAGGAACACTCCACCACTGATCAGGCGTCGCTTTTCGCGATCAACCTCCTGGAGTGCAATGCGCACGTGAAGATCCATCACCGAACCCGCCAGGGCCGTCACCCTGGCGGCCGCGCCGAGCCCGCGAGGACGAGGCTCCTGCGACCGGGGCAGTTCACTCATGAGGAGCGCCGGCCGCTGGTAAGAAAGGCTCCGACCAACACCCCCACACCCGCAGCCACAGCCACAGAAAGCAGGGGGCGCTCCCGCAGGGGCTTCTCAATTTTCGGGCGCAGGGTGCGGTTCAGTTCATCCAGCAACTGCTCGAGCTGTTCCTCAAGAGGCTCGAGGCTGTCCACAAGATTGCGCGTTCGATCACCGGCTTGATGCAGCAGTTCCTCGAGCTGGTGCTGCACCGATGAAGACGCGCGGTCGGATTGGGTGGAGATCAGATGCACCACATCATCAAGACTTCCGCGGGTGGCTTCCAGCGCCTGATGCGTCACCTCCGGCCAGCGGCGTTTGATCTCAGGGAGAAGCGTCTCAAAGCGGTCTCGAAATCGAGTCGCTAGATCCTGAGGTTCCGCAGTCGACTCGGCAGGGGATGGAGCTGAATCCAAGGCGATCCTTGTAGACACCGTCAGGTTAGGGGTGGTGACCTGCGCAGGAAACCCATGCTCGCCGATCCACACCGTTACGTGCTGCTTGAGCATTTCGGTGCTCCAGACGATCCTCGGGGCTGCCATCTCGACCTGCTGCTTGAAGACGGTGACAGTTGCCGCAGCTGGCGGCTCGACGCCATTCCCGTCCTCAACGGACCTGCGCAGAGCGCAACTCCGCTCCCCCCCCACCGACTGGTGTGGCTCGACCGGCAAGCCGCTGCAGTCTCCGGAGGTCGGGGCTGGGCGCGACGAGTGGTGGCGGGTACCTATCGCGGCAACCTTCCAGCCGCGGCCGATCAGCCGGTGAACCTGGAGCTGACCGGCATGGCCGGAATCGGCATGCCTGAACCCGTTTATGTATCGCTGAGCGACGGGCTTTGCCGGTTCAGCCAGTCCTCAAGGTCACAAACCTGAACAGGACGCTTGAGCTTTTCAGGTATTTCGCTAGTTTCAGCACGCTGACAGCTGTGGCACCTGTTGGTACATATCAATCAGGTAGGGCTGACGCACTTCAAGTCCTTCGGGGGGGCGATGAGCATCCCCCTGGAGCCCGGTTTCACTGTCGTGACCGGGCCTAATGGATCGGGCAAGAGCAATATTCTCGATGGCGTGCTCTTCTGCCTCGGTCTCGCCAATAGCCGAGGCATGCGGGCTGATCGTTTGCCGGACCTGGTGAACAGTGGGGTTCTCAAGGCAGGCAAATCAGCTGAAACCACCGTGAGCGTGCGGTTCGATCTCTCCGATTGGCAACCGGATGCAGCTGAGGAAGGCATCGAAGCTCCGGCAGAGGGACCCTGGATCCGGTCCGATCAGACCGAATGGACAGTGACCCGCAAATTACGGGTGATGCCTGGCGGCTCTTACAACAGCAGTTACAGCGCCGACGGGATCCCTTGCAATCTGCAGCAGCTTCAGACCCAGCTCCGACGGCTTCGGATCGATCCCGAAGGAAGCAATGTGGTGATGCAAGGGGACGTGACCCGAATCGTCTCGATGAGCAACCGTGACCGTCGCGGCCTCATTGATGAACTGGCCGGAGTGGCTCTATTCGACACCCGCATCGAACAGAGCCGCAGAAAACTAGACGACGTGCAGGAACGGCAGGAACGTTGCCGCATCGTTGAGCAGGAACTTCTGGCCACGCGAGCGCGGCTCGAAAAAGATTGCGCCAAGGCCAGGGCCTATCAGGAGCTGCGGGAACAGCTCCAGCTGGGTCGCCGACAGGAACTAGTCCTGGCCTACGACGCAGCCCAAGCCGAATGCCACCGCCTTCAACAGCGGCACCAGCAGCTGGGTGATCAGGACGCCCGCGACTCCCGTTCCATCGAAGAACGGGAGACCACGCTTCAAGAGGCGGCCGCCAAGCTGAAAACACTGCAGGACAACGTCAAGGCCCTTGGCGAAGACAAGTTGCTGGGAGTGCAGGCGGAGCTGGCCGGACTCGATCCTCAGAGCCGCGAACTCGAAAGACAGGCAGCGCAGCACCAGCAGGAAGGTGAACGGCTGCAGGCCCTGCGCCATGACCTGCAGGGGCGCAGGGGGCAGATTCAATCGGAATCCGAATCCCTGCGGCTCAGCGCCGACCCGGCAGCGCTCGAACGTGCGGACGAGGACTGCCGCAGGGCGGAAGGAGCTGTGGAGCTCTCGCGCCGTCGGCTGGGGGAAGTGGCCGGCCGTTCGAGCACCTGGATTGAGGAGCAGCGTGAGCGCAGCCGCCGCCGGCAACAGCTGCAGGCCTCCCTGGCGCCTCTGCAGGAAGAGCGTCAGCAACTGATGGAGCGGCTGCGCCAGAGCGACGAGCGCAGGCACGACCTAGAGCTGGAACGGGACCAGGACGGCGGAGAAGACCGCAGGGTTCAGACGCTGCAGGAGCAACTGGAGCAGGAGTGGCAGACCCTGCTCAACGCGATCCGCAGCGGACAGGAACAGCTGCAACAGCTGGCGGACTCTGTGGCGATTCAGCAGCGCACCCGCGCCCGGCTTGAGCAGGAGCAGACACGACTGGAACGGGAGATCGCACGCCAGGACAGCCGGCGCGAAGCTCTTCAGGAAAGCCGCGGCACCGGAGCCCTGCGCCTTCTGCTCGAGTCCGGCCTGGAGGGTATCCATGGACCGGTTGCACAGCTTGGGGAAGTGGAGGACCGCCACCGCATGGCGCTCGAAGTGGCGGCCGGCGCCCGTATGGGCCAGGTGGTGGTCGACGACGACCGCATCGCCGCACGGGCCATTGATCTCCTGAAGAGCCGCAGGGCCGGACGTCTCACCTTTCTGCCTCTCAACAAGATCCGCGCTCCCGGCAGTGGCGGAGGCGCAGCCATGGCCCGTGGGCGCAGGCCAGACGGTGACAACGCGGATGGCCTGATCGGCAGGGCCGTCGACCTGATTCGATACGAACCGATCTATGGAGAGGTGTTCGCCTACGTGTTCGGTGACACCCAAGTCTTCACAGACCTGGGCAGTGCCCGACGCGTGCTGGGCCGCTCCCGTGCCGTCACCCTCGATGGTGAGCTGCTGGAAAAAAGCGGCGCCATGACCGGAGGCAGCCTGAGTCAGCGGAGCGGCGGACTCAGCTTCGGTGTGAGCAGCGAAGGGGATGAGGCCGCTCCCCTGCGGCAACGACTGCTGGAACTGGGAGAGACCCTCGCCGCCTGCTGCCGAGAAGAACACCGCCTAACAGCACAGCTTGAGGAGCAACGCCCGGGGTTGCGCCAGCTCGAGCAACGCCAGGCAGCCCTGGAGGCGGAACGCCAGGCAGCACGCCGTTCCCACGGCCCTCTGCTGGAACGCCTGCAGCACCATCAACGCAGGCTGCAGGAGCTGCAGGAAACCGGTGCCCAGGACCGCCATCGTCTCCAGGAGATCGAAACAGCACTCAGCCCCCTGCAGAGCGATCTCCAGCAACTCGATCAGCAGGAGAGCAAGGGAGAAGCGAATGCCGATACCGAGCGCTGGCAAGCGCTCCAAAAGAGCCTGGAACAGGCCGATGCAGCCCTTGAGACAGCCCGCCGTCAACGCGACACCCTGCTGCAGCAGGACCGTGACCGCCAGATGACGGCCCAACGCCTGGCCGATCAGCTGCAAGGACTCGAACGGGACGAACAGTCCCTCAAAGAAGCAGTCCAGACCCTCGCTGAGACTCACGGACGTTGGCGGCAGCAGCACCAGGATCTGAACAGACGTCGCGATGCCCTCAACGCCCAGCAACAGGAGCTGCAGACACGCTTCGGAGAGGAACGTCGTGCCCGCGATGAGGCGGAGGCCTCCGTTGCGGAACAACGTCAAGGGCTGCAGCAGGCCCGCTGGGAACTGGAGCGGTTGCGCGAGGAACGCATTGGATTGGAGGAACAGCTGCGCAGTGGCAGCATGCGGCTGGACGAACTCAAATCCTCCCTCCCCGATCCACTGCCGGAGATCAGTGACGCCGTCCGTGACGGTGGCCTCGAGGCGCTGCAAGAGCAGCTGCAACAGCTTCAACGGCGCATGGAAGCTTTAGAGCCAGTGAACATGTTGGCTCTGGAAGAACTGCAAGAACTTGAGCAGCGCCTCGGAGATCTTGGCGAACGCCTGGAGTTGCTCAGTCAGGAACGAGAAGAACTGCTGCTGCGGATCGAAACCGTTGCCACGCTCCGCCAAGAAGCCTTCATGGAGGCTTTCGAAGCGGTCGATGAACACTTCCGCGAGATTTTCGCGAGCCTGTCCGATGGCGACGGCAAGTTGCAGCTGGACAATCCCGAAGACCCCCTTGAAGGTGGCTTGACCTTGGTCGCGCATCCCAAGGGCAAGGCGGTGCGTCGCCTCGCTGCCATGTCGGGCGGTGAGAAATCCCTCACCGCCCTCAGCTTCCTGTTCGCGCTGCAGCGCTTCAGACCATCGCCGTTCTACGCCCTCGATGAGGTGGACAGTTTCTTGGACGGCGTGAATGTGGAGCGCCTGGCGGCGCTGATCGCCCGGCAGGCCGAGCAGGCCCAGTTCCTCGTGGTCAGTCACCGTCGACCGATGATCGGTGCCTCGACCAGAACCATCGGTGTGACCCAAGCACGAGGCGCCCACACCCAAGTGGTTGGCCTCCCGGATGCAGCCTGACGGGCCGGCGTCGACTCCTTGCGTCAAAATGACGCAAATCCCTCCGGCTGAGGCCTGCGGTTGAGTTTGTCGTCGTCTTCCAATGATCCACTGGCCAACGTGCCCAGTGATCGCCTCTGGCTGAGGTCTGAGCTCATGGGCACCCAGGTGATCACCCGCGATACCGGGCGCCGCCTCGGTGTGGTGGGTGAGGTGATCGTGGACATTGACGGCCGCGAGGTCGTCGCCCTCGGTCTGCGTGATAACCCCCTCACCCGATTCCTGCCTGGGCTCCCTCGCTGGATGCCCCTGGATCGCATCCGTCAGGTGGGCGACGTGATCCTCGTGGATTCAGCCGATTCCCTGAGTGAAGCCTTTTCACCCGAGCGCTACAGCCGGGTGATCAACTGCCAGGTGATCACCGAATCGGGCCAGCAGCTCGGCAGGGTGCTCGGTTTCTCCTTCGACATCGAAACCGGAGAACTCACCACGCTTGTGATGGGAGCCGTGGGCGTTCCCCTGCTGGGTGAAGGGGTGCTGAGCACCTGGGAAATCCCCGTCGACGAAATCGTGAGCAGCGGGGCTGACCGGATCATTGTTTATGAAGGAGCTGAGGAAAAACTCAAACAACTCAACAGCGGCTTTCTCGAAAAGCTGGGCGTTGGTGGCCCCAGCTGGGAAGAACAGGAGCGGGATCGCTACAGGGTGAACGTGGTGCCTGTGGAGAATCAGTTGAGCTCTGGTCAGAGCGCCGAAGACACTCCAAGGCAGCTGGGAGCCTCCTCCTCCCAGAGGTTTGACGTGGATCAGGACGAGCTCGAGTACGTGGAACTGGAGCAGCCCCGCCAGGACGAGGTCCGCCGCAGGCGCTACCTCGATGAACTGCCACTCGAGGAAGACCCTGAGCGCTATCAACCTCAGGAGAGCTACCAGCCTCGTGAGAGCTATCAGTCCCGAGACTTCGACTCCGAGCCTCCTCGCTACGACGAGGCCCCACCTCAACCACGCAGCGATCAACGGCCGCGGCCGGCATCGCGACGACCGATCGAGCGACCGGGTGAACCTTTGGATGTGGAGCCCTTGGATGATGAACCTCAATCCAGCGCCCCCAGGGAACCGATGGATGATCCCTGGTAGATCCATCGATAGCGATTGTCCTAACCCTTGAACTGGAGCGACGCGCTGTTCACGCAGTAACGCTGCCCTGTAGGCGTCGGACCATCAGGGAACACATGGCCCAGATGGGCATCACATCGGGCACAGAGAATTTCAGTGCGCACCATGCCATGGGTGCGGTCCTCCTTGGTGCGAATCGCACCTGAACTCACCCCATCCCAGAAACTGGGCCAGCCTGTCCCGGACTCGAATTTGGTGCTCGAACTGAACAGTGGCGCATCACAGCAGATGCAGTGATAGGTGCCGTCGTCCTTGTGATTCCAATAGGCCCCGGTGAAGGCGCGTTCAGTCCCCCCCTGCCGGGCAACTTGGAACTGCTCGGGGGTGAGCTGCTGTTTCCATTCGTCCGGAGAACGCTCCACGCGATCGCCTTCGGCGGGGAGAGAGCTGGACATCAATTTGCAGCAAGTGGGGCGGACCCTAATCGGAAAGGGCAAGCGGAAGCAGCTCCCGCACTTCCTCAGCCAGAGCTGCCACAGCACCGGGCTGTCCGCGCAGTCTGCGCAAATCCTCGCGTTGGCCATCCAGACGTTCAGGTGCCTGAAGCCATTCGAGAGCTTCCCCGGCGATGTCCTCAGGCGTGATCGGCCCGACACGCTCGGGAACCACCATCCGTCCGGCAGCGATGTTCGGCCAAGCCAGTAGGCCATGGTTTCGCATGCGCCAGGCGCTGAGGAGAAGTCCGATGAGCCGTCGCAGAACTGGAAGTCGGGCAAGCAGACCAAGCCAGCCATCCCAGGCCTGCATCACCCCAAGATGTTGCGTTGGCACAAGCACAATCATCGGCACCCCAAGAGCACCGAGCTCAGCGGTATTCGCTCCAACGGTGGTGAGAGCAAGCGCACACTGGCTAAGCGCGCCATGGGCAGGCGGATCTTCCTGCAGATGGATCACCGTGCCGGCATGGGTCAGCAGGCGACGCCATGGCCAGTCATCGTCAGCAGGCAGCAAGGAGCGGATGCCACCGCGGTAGCTGGAGGCAATGGGATTGGTTGCGCTGGAGAAGCGCAGAAGCTCCTCTGGACTGGTGGTGGGAGCCACCGGCAACAGGAATTGGCAGTCGGGCTGCTGGGTCGCAAGACGATCAGCGGTCTCCACCAGAAACGGCATGCCCACCCGCAACTTGGCGGGCTTTGAACCAGGCATCAGCGCCACCCAGAGCCCTTCAGGCAATGGGTCTCTGCCTTTGGCGTCATCGGTAAGATCCGCCATCAAGTCCCCGACGACACGGCAGCGAGGACGAAAGCGCCTGGGCAGCTGTTCAAGCACCGCTGGAGCCATCGCAGCGATCCGGTCGTTCCAGCGGGGCCAGCGTGCCACCCATTCGGCATACGTGATGTGGCGATACCCGAGACGGGCCGAAAGCAACACGGTCCAAAACTGGTCGCCACCCAGAAACACCACCACACCTCGCGATGGCCAGGGTCCGTAGCGGATGGGATTCAGCAACAGTGTCCAGAAGCGTCCCGCCGGAATAATGCGGTCGAACTGGCCCCACCGCGCAGCCGCCTCAGCCTCCGTACCGGTGGCATTCGGGCAGGGAACCAAGACCAGACGGAGACTGACCGGTGATCCAGGGGCCCTTGGCCTCATCAAGAGGCGGCGATGCAGCTGCTCTGCCAGAGGACGAACCCATGTTGCGAGCTCTCCAGGTCCGTTCGAAACAAAAACGATGGAGAGTGCCTGATCTGTAGGTCTCGTCGTCACGCGCGACAGATCAGGGGAAAAGAAGTGCGGATGGCGAGACTTGAACTCGCAAGGCCGAAGCCACACGCCCCTCAAACGTGCGTGTCTACCAATTCCACCACATCCGCGTGGTCGACTCAGCCGCTCGGGCCTTGTCGAGGATCGATCATACCGGCTCATGGTTCAGGCCATTCCAGAAGCCCATGTCAGGCCGGCTGAAAAAAAGACCTGCAGAACAGACGCTGATACGATCCGCCCTGGCTTGGTAACTGCGGGATGTCCATCGGCAAGGTGCTGATCGCCAACCGCGGCGAAATCGCTCTGCGGATCCTGAGAAGTTGCCGCGAGATGGGGATCGCCACGGTCGCTGTTTACAGCACCGTGGATCGCAATGCTCTGCACGTGCAGCTGGCAGACGAAGCAGTGTGCGTGGGCGAAGGTCCCAGCAACCGCAGCTACCTGGATATTCCCAACATTCTTGCTGCGGCCACATCGCGAGGGGCCGATGCCATTCACCCCGGCTACGGCTTTCTTGCTGAGAATGATCGTTTTGCCGAGATCTGCAGGGATCACGGCATCACCTTTGTAGGCCCGTCCCCCCACGCGATCCGCTCCATGGGGGATAAGTCCACGGCCAAAACCACCATGCAGAACGTGGGGGTTCCGACCGTGCCGGGCAGTGAGGGCCTCTTGTCAGGGCCGGACGAAGCAGCCGACCTGGCCATGGCCATGGGATACCCCGTGATGATCAAGGCCACAGCTGGCGGTGGCGGCCGTGGCATGCGTCTCGTGCAATCCCCGGATCAACTGGAGAATTTGTTTAAGGCAGCTCAGGGAGAGGCGGAGGCGGCGTTCGGCAACCCGGGGCTCTACATGGAGAAATTCATCGACAGACCCCGCCACGTTGAAGTTCAGGTACTCGCCGACCGCCACGGACATGTGGTGCATCTCGGTGAACGCGACTGCTCGATTCAGCGACGGCATCAGAAACTGCTGGAGGAAGCACCCAGCCCAGCCCTGGACCAGAACCTGCGCTTACGCATGGGCGAAGCCGCCGTCGCTGCAGCACGCAGCATCAACTACGAGGGTGCGGGCACCGTTGAATTCCTGCTGGATCGCAACGGCGGGTTCTATTTCATGGAGATGAACACCCGCATTCAGGTGGAACATCCCGTTACTGAGATGGTCACAGGCATCGACCTGATCGCGGAACAGCTGCGCATCGCTGGGGGTGAACCCATCAGCGTGTCTCAGGACCAGATCGAACTGCGCGGTCACGCCATCGAGTGTCGGATCAACGCCGAGGATGCAACCCATAACTTCCGGCCGGCTCCTGGGCGAATCACCGGATGGCTCCCTCCAGGAGGCCCGGGTGTGCGCGTCGACAGCCATGTGTACACCGGCTACGACATTCCTCCTTTCTACGACTCACTGATCGGAAAGTTGATTGTGTGGGCACCTGATCGGGAAGCCGCTATCAGCCGTATGCGCAGGGCCTTGAACGAATGTGCCATCACCGGCATTCCCACCACGGTGGATTTTCATCTGCGCATGCTGGAACGGCCCGAGTTTCTGCAGGGTGACATCCACACCAAATTCGTGGAACAGGAGATGCTCTGAACACACCACGTGGAGTGCAGTTCAAGCGATCGCCTGTGCACGCAGCAACACCATCGTGAACAGCCCCTGCTGACCGACCAGCAGCTCACGAACCAGACTCACGATTCCCACCCAGATCACGGGGGTCACATCAACCCCACCGATGGGGGACACCAGGCGACGTGTGAGCGCAAGCACGGGTTCCGTTGGTGAGGCGATCACTGCCCAGGGGGCGGAGCTCAGATCCACCTGGGGATACCAGGTGAGCACGATGCGCAGAAGGAACATCAAACTCCAGGCTGCCAGCAGCAATCCCAGGACCGGATTCAGGAGAGAAAGCACCTGGAGCAAGGTCGGCGTCACAAACCTCAAAGCAATCGCGAAGACATCGTAGAAACAAGCCAGCGATCCCTAGGATCACCAGGTTTCGTCCAGATCGTCAGCCCCGGCGTACTCGCTATGACCCCCTCCCTCGCCAATTTCCTCAGCAGCCTGGTCTGGGGTGCCGTCATTGTTGTTGTTCCGGCATCCATCGGTTTGTTTTTCCTGAGCCAGACCGACCGCGTCGATCGCAAACTCTGATCGCTCTGACACGCTTCGTAGAATTAAGACGTCAGACCTTGTTTCATCGAGAGCTGACAACCGTTTCCCGGGGGCCTCAACGTGGTTAACGCCAGTCTCAACTGGGCCAGCATTGTTGGAATCGTGCTGGCCGTTGGCGGCGCAATGCTGTATTTCATGCGCAGCTTCAAGCCAGCGCTGGCCCGCGATTACGACGTCTTTTTTGCCGCCATCGGCCTTCTCTGCGGAGGAATTCTGTTCTTCCAGGGATGGCGTCTTGACCCAATCCTCCAGTTCGGACAGTTTCTCCTTGCTGGCACCACAGTCTTTTTTGCCTACGAGAGCGTGCGTCTCCGAGGTATTTCTGCAGAACAGGCCAAACGGTCGGCTTATTTCGATGACGAGCCCCCGTCCAGGGCTCCCGCTGGCGGCCTGAGTGGTGGATATGACGATTCCTATGACCGCTTCGACGAACCTCAACCCCTAAGGCGCCGGTTCGCTGGCAGAGAGTTCGACGAAGCAGAACCAGAGGATCAAGACTTTTACCGACCGCGCCGGAATCCCCGTGCCGCGATCCCTGAAGAGGCGGCCAGTCGCAGGCGTGGACGCAGCGAGGCGTCCAGCGGTTGGAGCGGTGATTCAGAGCAGGATCGACGCATGGCGCGGTTCGGCAATCGTGACGATGAACCCAGTCGTTCAGGCCCCAGCTTCGGCGACCGGCGCAGCCAGCGAGACGATCAGCGTCGAGGCAGCAGACCCAACCCCGCATCAACGCGTTCCGCCAATCCGTCCCCAACGGCGGGACGGGGCAGCACTCCACCAACCCAACAGCAGAAGGGCAGCAGGCCCATCGGCCAGTCTCAAGCCGGCATTCCCCAAGGGACACCTTTGCGCCAAAAGGCGGAAGATGCTGCCTACACCCCCAGCGAACGTTCAGCACCCACACCACGGAGACCTGCAGGCCCCACCGCCGCCCGACCTGACAGTGCTGAACGCACTCCCCCCCGCAGTTCCCGTCCACGGGACAACAGCTCCCGATTCGACGACTGAACCGCTGGATCCTGGTGCTAGTGCTGGCTGGTCTCACCACAGCTGGCTGCAGCGGCAGAAGCCGTCGTGCTCCGAGTGGGCTGGTACCAACCCAACAGCAGCAACCCAGTCTGAGTGGCGATGGCAGCAAACTGGCTGTCATCGCCGACCAACGCGGACGCCCAACCGTGCAAGTGAGGGACCTCAAGAGCGGGCAGCTTCTGCAACTCCGTCACTTCTCTCGCCACCAGCCTCACAGCTCACCATCGCTGAGTTGGAACGGTCGCTATCTCGCCGCTGTGATTCAGCGAGGCAACCGACGACTTGTGCTGATCGAGGACCGTCTCACAGGCCGGGCACATCCCCTGAGGCTTCCTGCAGGACGTGATCCTGTGAACCTCAGCCTGGCACCCGATGGACGCGAACTGGCGGTTCAAACTGCTGAGCAGGGGCGCTGGCAGGTTGAGGTGTTCAACCTCAGTGAGCTGCTTGAATCCGATCGACCGGGAGGGCGTCGAGAAACGACTGCCCCTGAGGAACCTTGAGGGGATGGCAGGGAACAGTGGTCCTGGCTTCGGTGCTGGGAATCAGCATCTCAGGGTGCTCCAGATCCGGCTTGCGTTCGCAACCGGGCTTGAATTCGTCACTGCAGCGCAGTGCAGACAGTCGCAGGCAGCCAGCCCTGGGGCAGCGGTGGCTGGTGTCGATTGCAAGCCGAAACGGGCGGGAACGCATTGAGCTGGTGGATCTACGGTCCCGCCAACCGGTTCCTCTGCCTGGACTCAATCAAGCCGGAAGCCAGCCAGTGAGCGTGAGCGTGAGCGGCAATGGCAAGCGCATTGCTTTCGTCCGAACCCGGGAGGGACGCACAGAGCTGATGCTCTACAGACGAGACGCTGCTGGACTGCAACGATTACCCATTGAACCTTCAGGGGTCCCCAGGGAGGTGAGCCTGGATGGAGAAGGCAGGCGTCTGGCCGTCCAAGTGAGTCGCCAGGGACGCTGGGACGTGGATGTGATCCGACTCCCCTGATCAGCGAAGGAAACCAGCCCAGTGCAGGAAGGTGTCATGACTGATGGCTTCCACGAACAGAATGGCCACAAATCCGACCATCGCAAAACGACCGTTCACTCGCTCTGCGTACCCACTCCAGCCGAAAGCCGGAACATCCGATGTGGTGGCAGAGGGAGTCTGGTCCGGGCTATCCGTGGATGCGTTCGAAGAATCAGACGTCATCAGATCAGTCAGGCGAGTTCAGGTTGATAATTGGATGCCGCAACAAGACGCCAGTCACCGTTGCCGTACAACTCCAGCACACTGGAGTGAAAACGCTTCAGGGATGGGCGGTGGCCAACACTAACGAAGGAGATCTCGCGCTCAAGCAGTAGCTCATAAAGCAGCCGCTCCGTTTTCACATCAAGAGCACTGGTCGCCTCGTCTAAAACCACATAACGAGGTGAGTTCAAAAGCAATCGTGCAAATGCAAGACGCTGCTGCTCACCCAAAGAAAGAATTCTCTGCCAATCTTGCTTCACATCAAGATCAGGATATCGACGCACCAACTGAGGGAGATTTACTTTATCCATCACATTCAGAAGTTGCGAGTCAGTGAACAAGTCCTGATCACTTGGGTAACAAAGCTGCTCTCTTAGGGATCCCAGCAGTAGATAAGGCTTCTGAGGGATGAAGAGAAGATCTCCCGTGGCAGGACGCTCGACACAACCAGCACTAGGACTCCATAAACCGCTGATCATCCTCATCAGCGATGTTTTACCGCAGCCGGAGGGACCGACAACCAAAATCCTGTCGTCTTCGCTAACGGTCAGACTGAGATCACGGATGATTGGAATTCTTGCCTTGGGGGTATAGAGGTCTGCATTCGAAATCACGATGCCACCACCAGGGCGCACAAGCTGCCGGTCATCGGCGGTTGGCTCATCAGCCACCTGCTCAACCTTCGACTGGAAACCTTCAAGTCGGTTAATACCAGCCGTAAACTTGGCAAGCTCTTCAATTTGGTTCACAACAAAAAGTAGAGAACCTTCAACCATGTTGAATGCGAAATTGGCCTGCACGAAACTGCCGTAATCGGTTTCACCTGAGAAAATTGCAGGAGCCAAAATGAGATACGGGAAAAACACTCCGGAATAGTTTGTGGAGCGCCGCATGACATCGATAACAACCTGCCAGTTGATAATGAAATTGAAGTTGCGCACAACCTCTCCTAGACGGCGCTTCGTTTCGTGAGCCTCAGGAGCCTCACCAGCATAAAAAGCGATCGACTCGGCATTATTCCTGATATGGACAAGCCCATAACGGAAATCCGCTTCATAACGCAACTGATCAAACTGCAGAGTCACTAATTTCCTGCCAGCTATAACCAATAACGTCGTGGAGAATGCTGCATACAAAAACAGCCCCAAGGTTAATTCCTTACTGATCCCCCACAAGATCAAAATATTCAGGAAGAAGGTCAGAAGTGCATCAAAGATGCCGATTGTGAAAGCAAGGCTTTGAGCAGTGAAAGCACGAGTATCTTCCGTAATCCTTTGATCAGGATTATCGATATCAGTCGCCTGCTCATCATTTGGATTCAGAATATAATAGGCACGATTGCTCATGTAATCGCTTATCAGCGCACGCGTAAGCCAATCTCTCCAAATAATTCCTAACTTAAATGTGAAAAATATCTGAGACACCCTGATGGGCAGAGCGACCACAAAACAGCTCGCATAAATAATCAAGATCCGATAAAAACTTGCCTCTTGCTGCTGCACAAGTGCATTCGTGAGATCGCGGGCAATAAAACCGATACCAGCATTAATGCCATTGACCGCGAGAAGCATCAAAACGATGGCCGCAAGCAAAAGCCAATGCAACCAACGTCGCTGCTTTAACTGATTGCGAAAGGCCGTAAAACTTGCTATTCCAATTAAAAATAGAGCGACAAATGCGCCACCCCACCAAGACGACCAGATCCCAGTAATTGTGGCGGCTACACCCCCGAAATAGTTTTCGGTTAGAGCAGGCTGCAAACGCTCGAGAACGTTGAGCAACCCTGTCAGCAAAGCCAGGACAACTCCACCAACACAAAAAAGAAGTGAAATCAGCAGCCAGACGAATTGCCAGCCATTCGCTTGATTAAGAGGTAGGAAAAACGGCTGCGAGAGGTGACGCAACCTGCTGAGTTGCTGCTGCAGAGACCGAAGCGATCCGGTTCTCACGGGACTAAGAGATGTCATGGCGCAATTCTCGCTTGATCCAGGCTCAACCGGGAGGCCACGCCAGTGGACGCCCACCCATCACATGCACATGCAGGTGAAACACGGTCTGGCCAGCAGCTGCACCGGTATTGATCACAGTGCGCCAGTCGTCCAGCCCCTCCTGCTGCGCCACCCTCGCAGCCACCAGCATGAGGTGTCCAAGCAACGAGGCGTGCTGCTCTTGCGCCTCACGCAGGCTTGGAATCGGCTCACGGGGAATCACCAACACGTGAACCGGTGCCTGCGGCGCGACATCCCGGAAGGCAAGGCAGCGATCATCGCTGTAGACCTCATCGCAGGGAATCTCGCCCCGCAGAATGCGGGCAAAAATCGTGTCTTCAACCATGGCGCTGGGCTCGTTGGAGAAAGGCATGCGACGGACTGGGCATTGGATCCCTGAACCGTTTCAACCATGAATGCTTGCACGTTGCCTCAGCGCCTCTCTCCTGGGAATTGACGCCCGACCGGTCACCGTGGAGGTGGACCTGGCCCCTGGCCTGCCAGGCCTGCAACTGGTGGGCCTCCCGGACACGGCGATCCAGGAATCCAGAGAGCGGGTGCGCTCGGCCCTGCGCAACAGCGGCTTCCGTGGCCCCCTCGTGAAGGTGGTGGTGAATCTGGCGCCGGCTGATCTGCGCAAGGAAGGTCCTTGCTTCGATCTGCCGATTGCCCTCGGCCTGCTGATCGCGAGCGGTCAACTCGATTCACCCTGCCTAGAGGGCCTCTGGAGCGCAGGAGAACTGGGCCTGGACGGCCGCCTACGGCCGTGTCGAGGCATTCTCGCCATTGCCTGCCTGGCCAAATCCCAAGGAGCCCGCGGGCTGCTGGTCGCCGCCGAAGACGCGGCAGAGGCCGCCCTGGTGAAGGGTCTCAAGGTGACGGCGGCGGCATCGCTGAAGGATCTGGTAAACCGACTCCGCGCTGGTGACCTGGTGCAGACCCCAGCAGGGCAACAACACCAAGCCCCGAGGGGTCAGTGCGCTGCTGCAGAGCGAAACGCAGCACCACCACCCCTGAACCTTCCGGCTCAACATTTGGCCCGCCAGGGGTTAGCCCTCGCGGCGGCAGGCGGGCATCACCTGCTGATGGTGGGGCCTCCGGGATGCGGCAAGACACTGCTCGCGCAGCAATTGCCAGCTCTGCTGCCTCCTCTCGACGATGACGAGGCTCTCGACATCACCAGGCTGCACTCAATCGCGGGACTGCCTCGCAACGAGAAGCACCTAATCCGCCAACGGCCGTTCCGGGCTCCGCACCACAGCGCTTCAGCCGCTGCATTGCTTGGCGGTGGCGCGAATCCCAGGCCAGGGGAGTTGAGCCTCGCCCATGGAGGCGTGCTGTTTCTCGATGAGCTGGGAGAGTTCCCTCGAGCAGTGCTGGATCAGTTGCGGCAACCGCTCGAAGAGGGCGTGCTGATGTTGAGCCGGGCCCGGGTGCGTTGTGCTTTCCCTTGCAGAGTCACCCTGGTGGCCGCCACCAATCCATGCCCCTGTGGCTGGCACGGCGATCCTCGCTGCCGCTGCAGCGAGTCACAGGTGAAACGCTATTGGCACAGGATGTCGGGTCCCTTGCTGGATCGGCTGGATCTGCAGCTGCGACTGGAACCCCCGGCAGCGGACTCGTTGCGTCAGGTGATTGAAGAGCGCCACGGACCCATCGACAGGGACCCTCTGCCCGAGACGATCGAAGCGGCACGCCGGCAGATGCATCAACGCAACCCGAATGGATGCTGCAATCGCGACCTCTCCACCGCTGACCTCAAGCGGCACGGAGCGTTCAAGTCAGGGACCCTCACGTCCTGGGAACAGGTGCTGAAGGCGCGTCGGCTCAGCCTGCGCAGCGGGTTGAAGCTGCTGAAAGTGTCACGCACCATTGCGGACTTAGCCGGTCAAGGAGACGTGACCGTGGAACACCTTGCAACAGCGCTGTGTTTTCGCAGCTTCGACGAACAGACCCAAGACAAGTCTGGACACCACTCTCACCGCGCTGAATGAGGGCGATCCTTGTAGGGCTGGGTACCAATGGTTGGAGGCTGCGTCAGCCTCTCTTCCCGAGGATTGCCCATGGCGTGGGAGAGGGTTTCAGCAACCCAGCAGCGGAATTCCTCAAGCTTCTGACCCATTGCTCTTGCCTCACGTTCTCCTTTCAGTCTCAAGCCAACGTGAGGTCGTGCCAACGGGTTGAAATACCGGTTTCCCGGGCAGCGAACTCAGCGACGGCGACGGCGCTGCTGGGCCTTGCGCTTGTACTTCTCGATGGGCGTTTCGTGGTGACGCAGACGCTTGAGATCAGCGAAGATGCCGGCTTTGGAGACCTGGCGCTTGAAGCGACGCAGGGCTGATTCGATGCCTTCGTTTTCTCCGACCGTGACCTGAGTCATGCAATCTGCAGGGATATCCAGCTAATCAACTTAGCAAGCCAAGGTCAGGGAGCTTCCGCTGCTGGAGCAGCATCCCGATACACATACAGATGACCCAGGGTGCGTTTGCCGTACTGGCGACGCATCAGGCGCCAACCGGGCTCCATGACCAACTGAATGAAGCCATTGCCCGATCCACCTGCCTTGGCGATCAGATAGGAGGATTGAGAGGGATCTCGGGTTGGTACGGCCATGAGCTGCACATCGCTTGCCAACTTGATCACCGACAGCCGGTAACGGGTCCCCAGGTCATCGCCTCCGATCCGCAGGGAATAACCATTGCCATCGATGTAGCGATTACAGATCCCAGTGAAATCAAAGGTGGCCAGCAACGGATTCACCACAGCCGGCGCACTTCCTGACATTTCATAACAGGGCCTAGCGTTGGTGCGCTGCTCATAGATGTTGAGCTGAGAACTGGCGCCGCTGCCGATCGGAGCCGCCACCATCACGAACTTGGTCTGATCCACTTCTGCAGTGGTGAAAAGAGAGCCCTGAGCCCTGATCGGAGAGGGCAGGCCGGAAGCAACTGTGGCGGTGAGAACAGCTGCAGCGATCCGGGAAAGGGCCATTCGGAGCAAGGTGTTGTGTGTGGATGGTAAAAGTCCTGTGCAGGTTCAGCTGCCCCAATCAGGCCGGTTTATTGAGCCGAATCGCAACCAGAAGTGACCCGATGGTGGCCGGAAGGCTCAGCCCGAGAATCAGACGCGTGAGGCGCACACCGAGGTCTGGGTCGCCGTAGGCCAGCTCGAACACACAACCCGTGGCAGCGATTCCAAGCACACAGGCGAGGGCCAGGAAGAGGCCTGCGAGGGGTTTCATCGGCATGGCGTCAGGCCAGAGAGCGAACGTCATTGGGCTGGAACCCATGGTCCTTGAGTTCTTTGGTCAGGCCTCCGGCATCGGTCACCCGGTCGACGAACAAAACACCGGTGAGATGGTCCATTTCATGCTGAATGCAGCGAGCCATCAGGCCATCCGCTTTCAAGGTTTTCGGCCGCCCCATCTCATCACGAAAACTCACTTGCACAGCGCTGGGGCGCACCACATCCAGGTAGACCCCTGGAATGCTCAGGCAGCCTTCCTCGTAAGTATCGAGACTTGCACTTGCAGAAATGATCTCCGGGTTGATCAGCACCAGCGGCGGGGAACTGGCTGTTTCCGGATCCAGATCGATCACGAGCAGCTGCTGATGAACGCCAACCTGAGGAGCTGCCAGACCGATACCGCGAGCTGTATACATGCTGCGCAGCATGTCGCGCGCCAGATCACGCACGGTTTCATCCACCTTGCCGATGCGCCGGGCATCAAGCCGCAGCACGTCGTCTCCGAGGGTATGGATCTGCAGAGGAGCCGTTTCTAAAGGCTCCTTGGGGACGGCCACAGGAGAACCTGCCTTCTCAGCCGATCGTGCTAATTGGGCAAAGCTCCTAGCCAAGACCGTTCCTGCAATCTGCTGTGCTGATCTTAGGCAGTCCCCTCAACCATCGGATCGCGCGCGATGGCCACCCGCCAGCCCCTCTCCGCCCGTCAAGCACTCGGGCGGCAACCCTCACTAAAAGCACCCAGAGTTCTCGGCGACTGGCTGCTCTGGCTCGAGCAACGCCCCCAGGAGAAAGGCCGCACCACAGCCCTGCTGCGGCGATGGGGACAGCCTGATCACTCGCCCCTGGAGTTAACGCCGGCCCCCTGCAACCTGCGTTGCCGGATCCACGAATACGGCGGCGGCGCGAGTGCGGCGGCCCTCCTCGAGCATGGCCTCCTCTTCACCTGGATCGATGACAGCGATGGCTGTCTCTGGGCCCGATCCTGGAGCGGACTGTCTGGCGGAGACCCTCGATCGGTGGTGGCGGAAGGAGCTGCCAGGCGCCTGACGGCGCCAGGAGATGGCCTGCTGGGCGGTGGGGTGATCGATTCGAAGCGGCACCGGTGGATCGGCGTGATGGAGCAGGGCGGACGGGACGACCTGGTGCATGTGGCGCTCGACTGCATAGATCAGACGCCGGTTGTGCTGCACCCCGCGGCGGATTTCGCGGGATACCCAGCAATCAGCCCTGATGGAGACCAGCTGGCTTGGGTGGAGTGGGAGCAACCCGCCATGCCCTGGGATGCCGCCGCACTGCGATGGGCATCCATCAAGGCCAACGGTGATCTCGGCACCGTTGGCACGCTGGCCGGGAGCAGGCCAGGAGCTGAGCATCCAACCTCCATCTTCCAGCCGCTTTGGCTTCCTGATGGCCAGTTGATCGTGGCGGAGGACGGCAGTGGCTGGTGGAATCTGATGCGGCACCCGGATCCCGGCGCCCCCTCGCAGAGCTGGGAACGGCTCTGGCCCATGCAGGCGGAAACGGCGATGCCGCAATGGGTGTTCGGAATGAGCACTACAGCCTGGGATGGTGAGCAGCTGCTCGCCGCAGTGTGTAGCGAAGGCCGTTGGCAGTTGAAGCGTCTCGGAGCCGATGGCTCGGTCAGCCCGGTGAACCAACCCTTCGACGACCTTGCAGAGCTGCATGCCGATGCAGGCCGGGCCGTGGCGATCGCTAGCAACAGCACGACTGGGCAGGGGCTGTTGGAACTGCACATCGCCAGTGGACGCTGGAGCCATACGCCGGCTTCAGACGCGGTGTTGGAACCCGAGCACATCAGCATCGCCGAACCACTCTGGTTCGAGGGGACGGACGGCCAACGCTCCCACGCTTGGTACTACCCGCCCTGCGGTGGTGCCTCGCCAAACACGCCCCTGCTGGTGAAAAGCCACAGCGGTCCAACGTCCATGGCCCGCCGCGGCCTCAGCCTCGGCATTCAGTTTTGGACCACCCGCGGCTGGGGCGTCGTGGATGTGAATTACGGGGGCTCCACTGGGTTCGGGCGGGCTTATCGCGAACGACTCAACGGTGAATGGGGCGTGGTGGATGTGCAGGACTGCGCCGCTGCGGCACAAGCCGTGATCGCCAGCGGACGCGCCCACCCGCAGCGGGTCGCCATTGAAGGGGGCAGCGCCGGCGGCTTCACAACCCTGGCCTGCCTCTGCTTCACGGATGTCTTTCAGGTGGGGGCCTGCCGTTATGCGGTCAGCGACCTCATGGCGCTGGCCTCTGAAACCCACCGCTTCGAGGCCCGCTATCTCGACGGTCTGGTGGGTGCATGGCCCCAGGAACGCAACCGTTATCAGAAGCGTTCACCCCTGCACCACGCCGATCGCATCCGCTGTCCGGTGATCTTCTTTCAGGGTTTGAAGGACAAGGTGGTGGTGCCGGAGCAAACGGAGCGGATGGCAGCGGCCCTGCGCAGCAACGGCGTTCCGGTGGAGGTGCACACCTACGCAGAGGAAGGGCATGGCTTCCGAGACAGTGCCGTGCAGGTGGATGTGCTCGAGGCAACGGAAGCCTTCTTCCGCCATCACCTCAGGCTCGATCAACCTGAAGGGAAGACCTAAGGCACAGCCTGCAGATCTTTGGCCGTCTCGTAGGCACAAACCTGATCCTGCTCAGGAACCCTGGCCGTCAACAAATAGTCGGTAACCGCCACCTCCACACAATCCGACTGAGCATTGAGATAAATGCCATGTTCCTGGCCCACAACCTGCAACGTCCTCATTGAAGGGAACGCTCTCGCCATCTCTATTGACCAATGCCAGGGAGTTGAACCATCCCAGTTCGATCCAGTGATCAATCCGGAAACATCGGAGACATTGAATGGAGCGCGAGGAATGGGATCGGTTGAGGGCAGCTCCTCATAGCCACTGCAGATGGCTAGAAAATTCACAGCTAGCGATCCCCCATAAATAGGAGCGCGACGCGTCAGTTCCGACAGGCCATGGCGTTGAGCTTCCCTCTCAGGACGCTGCGGAAAGTCTTGGCACGCAACGGCAGAGAAACCTGCTGCTGCATTCCCATCCACGGGATCACTCCGAAAAACAGGTTGCTGCAGATCCTCAAGAGCTGCGGCCCGTTGCGTTCCGCTGCTGAACACGGCCTGATCCACGGTCACGATCAGCGTGCGTCCATAACTTCCTGCCAAGCGTGAAATTGGGAGAAACTGAATGAGGCGATCCAAAAAGTCCCAGCGCGTGTAAACCGAGCCATCGGGCAGGCGTAACGACTGGCGCTCGAGGGACTTCAGGGCACGGTCAAATTTGTACGCCAGATCTGGATTGGCCTGCAGGAAGAATCGAAGACTGTCGTCAGGGGCAAGGCTGGAATGACTCAGGCCCTCCAAACCAAGCCAAGGGCTCACGTTGCCATCAAGCACTAGGGCCCTGACCCGGTTTGGGAACAGCGCGGCATAGGTCGAGCCGATGACCGTTCCGTAGGAAACCCCCCAGAACGTGAGTGTCGTGTCACCGACCGATGCCCGCAATGCTTCAAGGTCATGGACTGTCTCCACAGTCCCCATGCCCTGAATGAGCTCCCGGTGTCTCACGATGCAGTCCCGGTTGGCCTCAGCCAACTGCTGCTGTCGGGTCATCAGCACCTGATCCCAGGTGACCCTGCCAATAGCCGGTCGCTGGGGCATGCCCACCGAGCAATTCTCAAGTGCGGGCAAAGACTGACCAATGCCTCGCGGGTCCCAGGTGATGAAATCAAACGAGCGACGGATGGCATCAGGCAGCAACAGCCCTTTCCAGGAACTGCCATGACCTGATTGACCAGGACCTCCAGGATTGAAGAACAACGTTCCAATTTTCTGGTCAGCAGGCCCGGTTGCAGGCAGCCGGAACACAGCCAGATCCACCTGAGGTCCGTCCGGATTCAGATGACGGAGCGGTCGCTGCAAGGTGGAGCAATCAAAGCCCTGCTTGGCGAGCCTCTCGAGACGACATGGCCCCCACTGCAGCTCTTTTGAATCACGGGCTGCTGCCAGAACAGACGGTGTCAGGCCAGCCAACACAAGCAAGGGGAGTAACCCCTTGAAGATCGGCATGTGCACGCAGTTCCGCTGCATCGCCATCACCCCGCTCTCGACCCTGGGTTTAGCAGGGATCCATCACTGGGTCCGTCCCTGCGACTGGCCGTAATGGAGGCCACGGAACTGGGCATGCACCGCCTCCATCTGTGCCGAGGTCAGCAGAGGCGGTTCCCCGAGCTGAAGCGCCTGCAGGTACATCCGAGCCAAGGTCTCCACTTCCACGGCAATGCTCAGAGCCTGATCCAGGCTTTCACCGGCACTCACGAGACCATGCCTGGCCAAGAGGCAGGCCTTGCGATCAACCATCGCCTCAACAGTGAAGCGCGAGAGCTCCTGCGTTCCGAAGGTGGCGTAGGGCGCACAGCGGATGTCGTCGCCGCCGGCCACCGCAGTCATGTAGTGGAACGGTGGTATGCCCCGATCGTGGCAGGCCAGAGCTGTTCCATGGATCGGATGGCAGTGCAACACAGCCTGCAGTTCTGGCCGAGCCGCAAGCACATCCGCGTGCAGGCGCCATTCGGACGACGGGCGACGACGACTCTCGGCCGAAAGCGATCCATTGAAATCGATCGCCACCAGATCATCAGACTCCATCTGCTCGTAAGGCAACGAGCTGGGTGTGATCAGCAAGCCACCGGGAATGCGGGCGGAGAGATTACCGGAGGTGCCCTGGTTAAGCCCCGAGGCATTCATGCGCCTGGCCAACGCCACCATCTGCTCACGCAGCGCCTGCTCAGGCATTCGCATACAACCTTCTAAGGCCGGTCTCACTGGCCTCCGCCACACCCCGTTCCGTGATCAGACCAGTCACAAGGCGGGCTGGGGTGACGTCAAAGGCGGGATTGAACCCCTTGCTGCCATCGGGTGTGAGCTGCACACGAGTGATCACTCCGTCCGTGCCGCGCCCCTGAATGTGGGTCACCTCCTCGGCAGACCGGGCTTCAATCGGGATGTCAGCCACACCGTCATCCAAGCTCCAGTCGATCGTGGAAGCAGGAAGTGCCACGTAAAACGGAACGCCGTTGTCGTGGGCGGCCAGGGCCTTCAGGTAAGTGCCGATCTTGTTGCAGACATCGCCGCGGCGCGTGGTGCGGTCGGTGCCAACGATCACCGCATCAACCTCACCATGCTGCATCAGATGGCCGCCGGCGTTGTCGACGATCACCGTGTGAGGGACACCCTCCCGTCCAAGCTCATAGGCGGTGAGTGAAGCCCCTTGGTTCCGAGGACGGGTCTCATCCACCCACACATGAATGTTGAGTCCGGCGCGATGGGCCTTGTAGACGGGAGCCAGAGCAGTGCCCCAATCCACGGTGGCCAGCCAGCCGGCGTTGCAGTGGGTCAGCACCTGGAAGGGCATCCCCTGCCGTGCCTGGGGGCGAGCCGCCGCCAGCCTCTGGAAGACCTCAAGGCCGTGATCGCCGATGGCCGCACACATCGCCACGTCCTCCTCGGCGATCAGACCCGCCTCCTGCCTGGCCGCGCCAGCCCGTTGCTCCGGCGGCAGGGGACGCACCCGATCGTGCACGCGCTCCAGGGCCCAGCGCAGATTCACCGCTGTGGGCCTGGTGGCGTTGAGCTGGTCAAAAGCCGCTGTCAGTGCCGCATCCTCGGGATCATCCTGCAGAGCCAGCATGAGCCCGTAGGCACCGGTCACGCCGATGAGCGGAGCGCCGCGAACCACCATCGTGCGGATGGCCTCGGCCGCCTGCGCACAGGTGCTGAGGGTGAGAGTTCGAAACTGATGGGGGAGCTGGGTTTGGTCGATCACCCACACCGAGCGACCGCCTGGTTCAAGCCCGATGGTGCGCCAGGCCTGGCCATCAATGTTCATTTGATGCGCAATGGGTGACCCAGCCAATCTGCCTGGCCGGTCACCCCCGCGAACCAACGGTGCCACCGAGATGGCAACCTGCCGGCACTCACGCAACCTTTATGGGGCTCAAGCTGTTCGACGTGCTGGTGGCCTTTGCCGGCCTGAGCCTGCTGCTGCTGGCGGGGATGGCCCTTCGTCAAAGGCTGCGCTGGCTGCGGGCTCTGGGCATTCCCGAGGCCCTGGTCGCTGGCCTGCTGGGGTTGCTGGTCGGTCCTTTCGGGCTTTGGTCGGTGTTCCCTGATGCGGTTTACAGGGTGTGGAGCCAGACACCTGGCGTGCTGATCTCCCTGGTGTTCGCCACCTTGTTCCTTGGACAGAAACTGCCCAGCCCAAGGGTGATCTGGAACCGGGCTGCAGGACAGACCGCATTCGGCATGGTGCTGGGTTTCGGTCAGTACCTGGTGGGAGCACTGTTGGTGCTGGGGGTGCTCCAGCCCCTGTTTGGCACTGATCCCCTGATGGCTGCTTTGATTGAAGTGGGCTTCGAGGGCGGTCACGGCACCGCCGCCGGCATGGGCCCCACCTTCACAGAGCTGGGGCTGCCCTCCGGAGAAACCCTGGGTCTTGCCATGGCCACGGTGGGGGTTCTGACCGCCGTGCTGCTCGGCAGCACCCTGGTGGTGATCGGTCGCAGTCGCCGCTGGTTATCCCAGGGTGAGAGCGAAGCCACCAGCAGCGCCTCTGCCACTCCGCTGATGCGGACAGGCGACGGCGATCCGATGTCAGCGGATGAACGACTCGCTCTGGAGACGGCTGCCGGAACCGTGGAGTCCGAGCGAACGCAGTCGATGACCATCGATGCGCTCACGGTGAACGTGGCTCTCGCCGGAGGCGGCGTCGGTTTAGGAATTCTGCTCAAAGCAGGGCTCACCCAGCTGGGTGGACTCGCTGGAGGCGAAGCCACAGCCAGGCTGCTGGCCGCGATTCCCGTCTTTCCTCTGGCGATGGTGGGGGGATTGATCGTTCAGGTTCTGCTGCAGCGAAGTCGCCAGACCCGCCTGGTGTCTCCTGTGGCCCAGGCCAGCATCGGCTCCCTGGCGATGGATCTCCTGATCACAGCCGCCATGGCCAGCCTCAACCTGCCGCTTCTGGAGGAGAACTGGCTTCCATTCGCGCTGCTCGCTGCAGCAGGTCTCACCTGGAATGTCTGCGCATTCCTCTGGTTGGCGCCGCGCATTTTTGGCGACCACTGGTTCGAGCGTGGCATTGCAGACTTCGGTCAGGGCACAGGCGTGACGGCCACAGGGTTGCTGTTGCTGCGCATGGCTGACCCCTTCGGACGCAGCCGCACCATGGAGGCGTTCTCCTTCAAACAATTGCTGTTCGAACCTTTCCTCGGCGGCGGGCTGGTGACAGCCCTATCCCCCTTGCTGATCGTGAGCTGGGGTCTGCCCCGCTTCAGCGTGGTCGCCCTGCTTCTCACCCTGGCCTCGCTGCTGCTGGGTCTGCGTCTCGGGCGGCAGCGCCAACGGAGCTGACGGTCGGGATGTCGGGATCCCCGCCCCCTGTCCCTGGACGCCGCTGTCAGCCTGAAGGAAACGGGAGACAGGAAAGGTGAGCCTGTTTGAACAGCAGTGGCAGACCTACCGCACCGTGCTCGAGCACGACGCCATGGAACACCGGGCGGCGGCGGCCGCTACGGCCGAGGCGCTGCAGGCCTGGCTGGCGGAACGACCTGCTCACCGGTCCCCACCATCCCTCGTGGATCTTGGCTGCGGCGACCTGGCCCGCATGGCCGACATCTTCAGGACCTTGCCACTGGATACCTACACAGGCCTGGACCTGACAGCGTCGGTACTGCCTCTGGCCGCCAGAGCGATGGGTGAGGCGCCGTTCCCCTGCACATGGCAGCAAGGCGATCTCCTCGATTGGGCGGAACGGCCCACTCCTCTGGCGGAGGGCAGCAAGCCTGAGCGCGTGGATGTGATTCATTCCGCTTTCGCGATTCACCACCTCAGCGACAGCCAGAAAATTCAGTTTCTGCGGGGAGCCAGGAATCGGATCAAGCCCGACGGCTTGCTGCTGTGGGTGGATGTGTTCCAGAACGCCGACGATTCCAGGGAGACCTACCTCGATCGTTACATCGATCGGGTGCGCGACTGGCCCGCGCTCAACACCCTGCAGACCAAAGCCATTGTTGAACACATGCAGGAGTTCGACTGGCCGGCCCAACGCGGCACGATCGAGACGATCGCAGCCCAAGAGGGCTGGAGCTGGCGCTGGGCCTGGAGCAGCTCCCATGGGAGCGAGGCTCTCGCCGTGCTTCAGCCGTGCTCCCTGAAGAACGCGAGCACGCCTTGAAGCTCAGCCGCAAAACGATCGATCTCCTCAAACGTCGTGGTGAAGCTGAGACTGGCCCTGGCCGAGCCAGTCACGTTGAAATGCCGATGCAGGGGCTGGCAGCAGTGATGTCCGCTGCGGATGCAGATTCCAGCGAGATCCAGCATGGAGGCGATGTCGTTGGCGTGGACACCATCAACCAGAAATGTGGCGAGGGCTCCCCGTCCAGGCTGCTGCTCAGGGGTAGGACCAAGGATGCACAGCCCCTCGATGCTCTCGAGCTTGTGAAACAGATGGCACGTGAGTTGCGCTTCCCAGGCAGCGATCTGCTCAAGCCCAAGTTCTTCCAGGTAAGCGATCGCCGCACCCATCCCCACCGCTTCGCCAATGGCGGGGGTACCAGCCTCGAACTTATGGGGCAGAGACGCCCAGGTGCTGTGATCGAGGTACACATCCTGGATCATTTCTCCACCTCCCAGAAACGGAGGCATGGCCTCGAGCAGCTCTTTTCGCGCCCAAAGAAAGCCCATTCCAGTAGGACCGCACAGCTTGTGGGAGGACCCCACGAGGAAATCAGCTCCCAGGCGCTGCACATCGGTGGATTGGTGGGCCAGGCTCTGGCAGGCGTCAACGAGCATGAGAGCACCGACACCATGAGCTAAAGCCGCGATCTCCTCCACTGGATTGCGACACCCGAGGGTGTTGCTGATGTGCACAAGGCTCACCAATCGAGTGCGCTTGTTGAGCTGCCGGCGAAGGTCATCGAGGTCGAGCTCTCCACTCCCGGTGATCCCCACATGACGCAGCACGCAACCCGTGCGCTGGGCAAGCTGCTGCCAGGGAACGAGATTGCTGTGGTGCTCCATCACGCTGAGCAGCACCTCATCGCCGGCCTGAAGGTTGTCATCTCCCCAGGTGCGTGCGACCAGATTGATGGCCTCGGTGGCATTGCGGGTGAACACCACCTCCTCAGGGCCGGCAGCCCCCACGAATCGGGCGACAGCACCGCGGGCCCCCTCAAAGGCATCCGTGGCACGGGCGCTGAGCTGATGCGCTCCCCGGTGCACATTGGCGTTGTCGCAGCTGTAGTAGCTGCGCAGGGCGTCGAGCACTACCTGGGGCTTCTGACTGGTCGCCGCGTGGTCGAGATAGACCAAAGGATCACCTTGAGCGGACACCTGAGCCAAGATCGGAAAATCGGCACGAGTCCGTTCCGCAAGCGTTACGCCAATGTCACGAGAAAGTGTGGTCATAGGGGGCGGGCGGGATCCTTGACGGCAGAGGATGCCAGCCAGGAGGGCGCCACTGAAGGAAGACGATCCACCACATCGCAGCAGTAGCCCTTCAGCAACAGCGCAGCAGCTTCATCAGCAGCCACGCCCCGGCTGCGCAAGTAAAACAGCTGATCCTGCTGCAGCTGGCTGACCGTGGCTCCGTGGGCACAACGCACATCGTCGGCCACGATCTCCAGCTCTGGCTTGGCATCGACGCGGGCCTGACTGGACAGCAGCAGATTGCGGCTGAGCTGGGATGCATCCGTGCGCTGCGCAGCCCGGGGCACCTGAATCGCACCATTGAAGATGCTGTGAGACCGATCAGCCGCCACTGCTTTCTGAAGCTGATCGAGTGATCCCTCCGGGCCTTGAAAGCAAACGCCGGTATGGGTAGCAAATTGTTCATCCCCACCGGTCATCGCCAGACCATTCAGCCGGGTGGTGGCCTGTCCATCCACCTGCAGCACCTGGGGCTCCAGCCTGCCGAAGCGCCAACCACGGCAAACACTCACGAAGTCATAGCTGCTGCGAGGTTCCTGCTCCACCGCCAGATGAGCAAGCAGAGAGGTGTCACCACTCGCACTGGCCAGAAGACCGTGGCGCAGACGAGCCTCCTGCCCGAGATGCACCTCAATCACGTGGCTGTGGGCCAAAGGTGCAGCTGCGTTGTCGCGTTCGGCTGGAATCACCTGAAGCAAGTCCAGCTCCGCTTTTTCCTCCAGAAGCAGGAGTACCCGCGTAGCAATCAGGCCATCGCCTGCAGCCAGCACGATCTCGAGAGGGGCCACCGAGCCACGCACCCGCAGAGCCAAGACGCGCCGACTGTGGGCATGGTTGAGTTCCACGGGCCAAACCTCGGCACAACCGCAGCGATCCAGGGTGTGTCCAAGGGCCTGCTCAAGCTCGGCCTCGCTCAGAGGCGACACGCCCTCTGGAAGCTGAATCCCCTCCAGGGGATCGGAATCTGTCCCGATCACAAGGCGGGTGACACCCTGGTCAACCGACGGCCAGGAACTCTGATCGGCGCCTGCGACGTGTGGAAGGGACGCCATCGCCTTCAGCCGCTTGAGATCCGTGAGCCGCCAGGCTTCCTGACGTCGGGTTGGTAAGCCGAGCTTCTCGAGGTTGGCCTGCCCTCGCTTCTGAACTGGTGCCAACACGGTGTTGACCATGATCAGGCCACTCCCTCGGTCGCCAGCTGCTCATCCACCCAGTCGTACCCGATCTGCTCAAGCTCCACCGCCAGTTCCCTGCCACCGGTCCGCAGAATCCGGCCTGCAGCCATCACGTGGACGTAGTCGGGAGTGATCTCATCCAGCAAACGCTGGTAATGGGTGATCAAAATCGATGCTGTGTCTGGGCTGGAGAGCTGATTCACCCCGCCGGCAACGATGCGTAGAGCATCGATATCGAGTCCGGAGTCTGTTTCATCAAGGATGGAGATCACTGGCTCGAGCAAAGCCATCTGCAAGATTTCATTGCGTTTTTTCTCTCCCCCCGAAAACCCCTGATTGACGCTTCGCTCAAGGAAGGCAGGATCCATCTGGACCACCTTGAGCTTCTCGCGCACATGGTCTTCGAACTCGAAGGTGTCAAGCTCTTCCTGGCCCTGCGTGTCCCGGCGAGCATTGGTGGCCACCCTTAGAAATTCCAGGTTGCTGACCCCGGGAATCTCAACTGGATACTGAAATCCGAGGAACACGCCGAGGCGTGCCCGTTCCTCTGGTTCGAGCGCGAAGAGATCATCACCGCGGTAACGCACGGATCCTCCAGTGACGCGGTAAGAAGGATGGCCGGCGAGAATCTTGGAGAGGGTGCTTTTGCCGCTGCCGTTACGTCCCATCACCGCATGGACCTCACCGGCACGAACCTGCAGGTTCACGCCTTTGAGGATGGGTTGATCCTCCACGGAAGCATGCAGGTCGGAAATGTCGAGAAGCAGCTCGGCGTCGGGACGAATCACGGTGGAAGAAAAGGTGGAAAAGAAGAAGGAGTGAAAAGAAAGAAACTTGAGCTGAAGCGGTGCAGGCGTCAGCCCACGGAGCCCTCGAGCTTGAGGGCAAGGAGCTTGTCAGCTTCAGCAGCGAATTCCATCGGCAGCTGGTTGAACACATCGCGGCAGAAGCCACTCACCATCATCGATACAGCCTCTTCGAAACCGATTCCTCGACTTTGAAGATAAAAGAGCTGGTCTTCGGAGATTCTGCAGGTGCTGGCTTCGTGCTCCACCGCTGAATCAGGCTGCTGGGAGCGGATGTAGGGATAAGTGTTGGCACCGGCCTGATCACCGATCAACATCGAATCGCACTGGCTGTAATTCCTGGCGCCGGACGCACCCGGACCGATCTGTACCAAACCGCGATAGCTATTGCTGGAGTGACCGGCACTGATGCCTTTGCTCACAATCGTGGAGCGGGTGCGTGGTCCAACATGAACCATCTTGGTTCCGGTATCGGCCTGCTGGCGGTTGTTGGTGAGAGCCACGGAATAGAACTCGCCAACCGAGTCGGCTCCTTGAAGAACACAGCTCGGATATTTCCAAGTGATCGCCGAGCCTGTTTCCACCTGAGTCCAGCTGATGCGACTCCGCGCGCCACGGCACTGGCCCCGCTTGGTCACAAAGTTGTAAATCCCGCCCACCCCGTTCTCATCGCCGGCGTACCAGTTCTGAACCGTGGAATATTTGATCGAAGCGTCATCCAGCGCCACAAGCTCGACAACGGCCGCATGCAGCTGGTTGGTATCGAACATCGGCGCGGTGCATCCCTCGAGGTAACTCACCGAAGCCCCCTCCTCGGCAACAATGAGCGTGCGCTCAAACTGCCCTGTATCCCCTGAATTAATGCGGAAATACGTGGAGAGCTCCATCGGGCACTCCACACCCTTAGGGATGAACACAAAGGACCCATCACTGAACACAGCGGAATTGAGAGCCGCGAAGTAGTTGTCGTTGCTGGCCACCACAGTGCCCAGGTAGCGCTCGATCAGGGCGGGGTGTTCCTTGACCGCCTCACTGAAGGAGCAGAACACCACACCGTGCTCTGCAAGCTTCTCCTTGTAGGTCGTGGCAATGGACACACTGTCAAAGACAGCATCCACGGCCACATTGCTCAAACGCTTCTGCTCGCTCAGAGGAATTCCGAGCTTGTCAAAGGTCTCCAGAAGCTTGGGGTCGACCTCATCGAGGCTGGCTTTTTTGTCTTGCTGCTTCGGGGCTGCGTAGTAAATGATGTCCTGGTAGTCGATCGGCGGATACCCGAGCGCAGCCCAGTCGGGTTCCTCGAGGGTGAGCCAATGCCGAAATGCCTTCAGACGGAACTGGAGCAGAAAATCGGGTTCATCTTTTTTTCCCGAGATCAGACGCACCACGTCCTCACTGAGACCTTTAGCGATCTTGTCGGTCTCGATCTCGGTCACGAAGCCGTATTTGTACGGCTGGCTGACAAGATCCCGTGTGGACGTGGAGGTCATGGCAATCAGCCGGCGGTGGCGTGAATGGTTTCGGTAGTGATCGTCTGATCGTCACCCCGGAAAGGGTTGTCCTCCGTGAGGAACAGCATGCAGTGGCATTCCTTGCGCTCACGCATCGGCACGCAAGGACAGTTCCAGAACGCCTGAGACACCTCCGCTTCCTTGTCCTCGTAATGGCGGCAGGGACAGAGCGCACCACCGAGTTCATCCTTATGACGCGCTAGTCCCTTCAGCACGACAGCAGTCACACCAGGATCGCTACAGAAATAAGTCCCTGTGCGCTGGGCGTAGGTCTCAGCAAATTTACGGATGACCTCAAGGCTCTCAACAGTCGGTTCTGAAGTGCCGGCAGGGGCGTCTGTCATGGCGCGGAATGGGGCTTTGGGGGAACGGAACCGGGGGAGATACGAAACCCATTGGTTTCGTTTTTGGAGCCTAGAGCACGGATCCATCACCCGACGGATCCGCCCATTGTGAATGACACCAGATCACCATCTCAGGAGGCGATGTCGCCCATGCACTGACGGAGTGGCGGGCTGTCATTACCTTCGGCGCAATACCCACCGTTATCCGCCATGGCCATTGCCAACCGCCCGCTCAGCGACTGGCTTGGAGCCGAAGCTGAATTGATCCTGGACACGCCGCCAAGGGTGAGCAGAGAACGACTCCACCTACCCAACAACCACGTGGTGGATCGATTCAGCCTGTCGGACCGCAATCCGCAGGTATTGCGAAGCATTCAACAGATGTATGGGAGTGGTCGCTTAGCCAACACCGGGTACCTGTCCATCCTCCCGGTCGACCAGGGCATCGAACACTCTGCAGCTCACTCCTTCGCCCCCAACCCCGACTATTTCGATAGCGAGGCAATCGTCGAGCTGGCTGTCGAGGCCGGCTGCAATGCCGTGTGCTCCACTCTCGGCGTTCTGGGTTCCGTGGCCCGGAAGTGGGCGCACCGCATTCCCTTCATGGTGAAGGTGAACCACAACCAACTGCTCACGGCACCGAACGTGCATGAGCAAATCTTGTTCGCATCGGTGGACCAGGCCTGGGACATGGGTGCCGTGGCCATCGGTGCCACCATCTATTTCGGGAGCGACGACTGCAACAGGGAGCTGCAACAGATTGCTGCCCTGTTCGAACATGCCCACGATCGCGGCCTGGCCACGGTGCTCTGGTGCTATTTGCGCAATCCGATCTTCAAACAGCCCGAAGCCGATTACCACCTGTCCGCAGACCTCACCGGTCAAGCGGTCCACCTCGGGGTCACAATCGGTGCCGACATCATCAAGCAAAAGCTGCCGGCCAACAACGGTGGCTACCCCGCTGTAGCCAAAGCTCTCGGCCAGTCTTTTGGCATGACAGACGATCGCATCTACAGCGAGCTGTCGAGTGAGAATCCAGTCGATCTGTGCCGTTACCAGGTTCTCAATTGCTACGCAGGCCGGATCGGCCTGATCAACAGCGGCGGTGCCTCTGGCAGTGACGACATGCATGAAGCGATCCGTACAGCCGTCATCAACAAACGAGCCGGGGGCAGCGGACTGATCATGGGACGCAAAGCATTCCAGAAGCCTCGGCAGGAGGGCGTGGATCTGATCCACGCGGTTCAGGACGTGTATCTGAGTCCCGAAGTCACCATCGCTTGAGTCCTGATCCCGTGGCATGGTGAGAAGACCATCCCGACGTCATGGGCGCTCCATCCCAGGCACCCACCCGCGAAGCGACGCTCACCCTGCTGCTTCGGCAGGGTGAAATCGATGCGGCCGGATTGGCCAGCCAGCTGGGAATCTCAGTGCAAGCCATGCGGCGGCATCTGCGCACGCTCGAAGAGGAAGGGCTGGTGGAATCCACCGCGGTAACCGCGGGACCAGGGCGCCCGTCCAACCTCTGGCATCTGACCGCCCGCGGGCATCAGCACTTTCCTGACGGGAGCGAAACCTTCGCCCTCGGGTTGCTGGACTCCTTAGCCCAAAGCCTCCCCCCCGAGATGCTGGGCGCCCTGCTCATGCAGCAGGCTCACGAAAAAGCCGATCAGTACAGGCGGCATCTCGGTGATGCTCCTCTTGAGCAACGGGTCCGTGCCCTCGTTGATCTGCGCAGCCGCGAGGGATACGTCAGTGACATGGCGCCTGCGGAGGATGGATGCGGGTGGTGCATCAGTGAATTTCACTGCTCTGTCCAGCGAATCGCTGAAGCATTCCCCGCCATTTGTGATCAAGAACTTCAGTTGATCAGACTCACGTTCCCCGACTGCCGGGTGGAGCGGGTGCACTGGCGCCTGGAATCGGGCCACTCCTGTGGCTTTCAGATCAGCCCTGTGGGCAACCATTCAGAAACGAAGACCCCGTCGTGATGGAGTCTTCAACACTGAACGGACCTCTCACCCGAGAAGAGGCCGAGAGGATCGAAGCCACACTTCTTCCAACACTGGATCGGCATCATCTGCGCTTGCAGGCGCACTGCCTGGCAACCCTGAAATCCATCGCAGCGCCGCGCCGTCAGGGACCGCTCCCCAGCAATAAAGAGATTCAGGTCTGGTGCGGGGAGCAACCTGCGCTTCGCGACGATTCGGAGTTCCAAGACGAACTGCTCAGACAGTTTCAGGTGATTTCCAACCAGCTCAACACCCTGGCGGACGCTTGTGGACTCACCCCCCTCGAGCTCACCCTCGAGGCACTGATCGACAAGGCCGAAGCCGCGAGTCGTCGACGTCTTCAAGAGAAAAGCTGAAGCAACTGGTCCCAATCGCTGCGGACCTCCTGTAATCATCAGTGAAGCTCTGCTCCCACCATGACTCTGGAGATTCCCAACGCGCTGAGCTTCTTCCGGCTCAGCTGCGGGCAATGGCGATCCCAGCGCAGCGTTCACCACCTTCTGCACCGGCGCGCGGAAGCCGGAGGGTCACTGATCGTGGTTGACGACCTTCTGCCAAGCGATGACCGCCTTGTGGCGATGGCCCGGCAACATGGGCATGATCCCGAGCGGATCATTGGCGGAAGCCATGTTCGCTGGAGCGCCAACATGGCGTGGGATCGCGATGGCGATGCGCACGACGGTGAAACCTGCTTCGCCCTGATTGATAGCGGTGATGGTGACCGCAGCGGCACCTTGCTGAGAGATCAGGGTTACGCCGAGAAAGCTCCTGCGACATCAACCTTCAACATGGATGACCGCGACGGCCTGATCCTGCGCACGAGCTACGAGATGATGACGGTGTGGGAGCGGTTCAGCTTCTGCGGACCCGATGTGAGAGTGCGGTCGAGCACCGTGGAAGGCTTGTCGAACAATGCATCCTTCTGCATCGAGACACGCCTCTCTGAAGCAAGAGCCACAACCGTTGCTGCTGTCCCTGGACCAGTGAACTCGCTGTTCGGCTGGTGAGATTCACTGTTACGGACTGTGAGGCGGAGGTGGGCAGTGGAGAGGTGCGTTGACTCGCACTTCTACGATCACGCCAGTGGATTCCTAAACGCGTGGCACTCCCCCTTCTGCAATACGCCCCAACCACGCAGAACAACCGAGTCGCTGCCATCCGGGTCGCCTCTGACGAGAACCAGCGTTCACGCCAGATGGATATCTCGATGGACGCGGAGAACCTCACAACGGTGATCGAGTCGGCCTATCGGCAGATCTTCTTCCACGCGTTCAAAAGCGACCGCGAGACCTTTCTCGAATCCCAGCTGCGAAACGGTCAGATCACCGTCAGGGATTTCATTCGAGGCCTGTGTCTTTCGGACACGTTCAAGCGCAGTTTCTACAGCCTCAACTCCAACTACAAGGTGGTCCGCCACTTGGTTGAGAAGGTTCTTGGTCGCAAGACCCATGGCAAATCCGAAGAGATTGCCTGGTCGATCGTGATCGCCACCAAAGGTGTCGAGGGGATGGTGGACGCTCTGCTCGATAGTGAGGAATACCTCAACGCCTTTGGATACGACACGGTTCCTTATCAACGCAACCGTGTCCTTCCAGGGCGCGAACTCGGTGAGACCCCCTTCAACATCACCACGCCCCGTTACGACGAGTACTACCGAGGCATTCTCGGATTCCCTCAGGTCATCTACACCGGCATCGCCAAGGCCTTACCCCCGAGAGCGAAGCGCGTCCGCGGTGGCTTCCCCGAGGACTACCTGCCCTGGGTCCGTGGCATGGCCGGAGCAACCGGAGCTTCACCCAGCGGATCCGCCGACATCGACTATCTCTCAAAGGTCCCCTATCGCAGCGTGGGACGCTGAGCGATCGCTTGCTTCATCAGTTCAACGGGGCCAAAGGCCCCGTTTTTTTGTGGGACAAGGCCACCTGCAGTCAGAAGATGCTGACCACAGGCGTTCCGATTGTTTGAAAAAAGGAAATTGCCTGCAGACTGATCCCGAAGAAACCCGGTAGACCTCCAGTGACGCAAGCCATCACGAATCTCGCCCGTCTGACTCTTCGTCAGCTGCGTCAGATGGCTAGTGATCTCGGCGTAACTCTCTACAGCCGCAAGAGCAAGGAAGCTCTGGTCTCGGCGATCGCGGAGAAGCAGGAGCGTCGAGGTGGAGACCTCAAGGCGATCGAAGCCGAGCTGAACCCACCAGCACGCCCCCAGACAAGCACCAGGGTTGTTTTTCTGCCCCGTGATCCCCAGTGGGCTTATGTGTTTTGGGAGATCTCCGATGAGGATCGCCGGCATGCGCAGTCTGAGGGGGCTTCACACCTCAGCCTTCGTTTAGCTGACGTGACCGGTCTTCAAGGCGGGTCTTCCCATCCCCACACCCTCCAGGAAGTTCCAGTCGATAGCCACAGCACGGAGTGGTACCTCCCTGTTCCGCTGTGCGACCGCGATTATCGGGTTGAGCTCGGTTTCCGTGCAGGCAGCAACTGGATCTCTCTGGCCTTCTCTTCAGTGGCAAGAGTTCCTGCTCTTCATCCCAGCGACCAGATCCTCGATCAGTTTGTTCCTTTCAGCCTCGACACAACGACGACGCCGGCTCCTGAGCCGATCGTTACACCGATCGAGTCCGGTGACAGCGGCTTGCACGAGCGCCTCTACCAAAGTGCAACCACCCACTTCCGTAGCCGAAGGGTTGGTTCTGAAGTCCTGCACGAGCAGGACTTCTACTCCAGTGATCAACGTGGACTCAGCGATTCCGGGGCAGGCCTCTGGGCCAGTGGCCGCAACGAATCAGGCCTCGGTGGCGTGGCTCCACGTCAACGCAGCTTCTGGTTGGTCGCCGATGCTGAACTGATCGTTTATGGAGCCACGGATCCCTCCGCCCGCCTCACCATCGGAGATGAGGAAGTGCCCCTTTCCAGCGAAGGAACATTCCGCATCCAGGTTCCTTTCCGTGATGGCGAGCAAACCTACGCGATCGAGGCCACAGCAGCGGATGGGGAGCAGAAACGCAACATCACGCTCAACTTCGAGCGGGTGACCCCAGAAGACAACAGCAACCCCGCCAGCGAAGCCAAAGCTGAGTGGTTCTGATTGCGTGGGGATGAACAATCGCCCGCTGCGCTGGTTTGTGGCCATCACCCCCCTAGCAGGGGCCATGATTTTTCCGGTGGCTGTTCCATTGACGATGGCCAAGGTTGGGATCGGAGCTGGTGTTGGCCTCGCTCTTGTGCTGAGCAGTCTCTGGTTTGTCACCATGCTTCGCACCTCGGAAATGCCCCACTGAACTTGGCCGGGGAATCCTGCTGTCATCCGCACCAGCGTGATGAACAACGCTCCAATTACCCGGAAATTCCTGTGTTTAACGCGACCATCCTTCGCGTTGCTGGCTTTCACATTGCTTGGTTGCAGCCAGCCCGGGGTTGTGATCGGCAGTGCGTCGAGCAACCTTCCCGTTCCACCCGGAATCCAGGTTCAGTTCAACCACCGCGATAACAACCGCTACCGATCTCCTCTGGGAGACCAGTGGCGCAATGGCGACGATTTAGAGCGGCACCTGATCGAACACATCGACCGTGCCACGAATGAGTTGCTCGTGGCGGTTCAGGAGCTCACTCTTCCGCAGATCGCCTCCGCACTGGTGAGAGCCCACCAACGCGGAGTCATCGTGCAAGTGGTGCTTGAAAACACCTACAGCGCACCCTGGGCAGACCTGCATGAATCGGATCTGCCAGCCCACGCCCGCCAGAGGCTTCGACGGTTGAAAGCTCTTGCCGACCTCGATAGTGATGGCGTGTTGACATCGCGCGAGCGTCGAGCTGGTGATGCAGTGGGGCTGCTGCAACAGGGCGGTATCCCTGTCATCGACGACACCGAGGACGGCAGCCGCGGCAGTGGACTGATGCACCACAAGTTCATGGTGATCGACCAGCAACTGGTGATCACAGGCAGTGCCAACTTCACAAGCTCCGGTATTCACGGCGATGCGGGCGCGCCTCGGACGCGCGGGAATGTGAATCATCTGCTGAGCATCCAAAGCACCGAGCTGGCGAATGTATTCAGAGAGGAATTCCAGATCCTGTGGGGGGATGGTCCGGGTGGCCTGCAGAACAGCCGCTTCGGGAGAGGAAAGCCAAGCCGGCCTGTCAGAGGTGTGATGGTGGGGGGGATACGGGTGGATGTGCTGTTCGCTCCCCATAGCCAGCGATCTGAAGACCATGGCCTCCAACTGATCGCCCAACACCTGACCGCCGCGAAGCACAGCATTGATCTGGCACTGTTCGTTTTCTCAGCCCAGTCGCTCACAGATGTACTGGCCGAACGCAGTCAATCGCAAGTGGCGATCAGGCTGCTGGCGGATCCTGGCTTTGCCAGTCGGTCCTTCTCAGAGGTGCTCGATTTACTCGGAGTGGCCCTTCCTGACCGTTTCTGCAAGTTGGAAAAGGGCAACCGTCCCTTGGTCAAGGCTCTGAGCGGAGTCGGCTCCCCGCGCCTCGCCCGTGGCGACAAGCTTCATCACAAGTTCGCTGTAATCGACAACCGCATCGTGATCACTGGATCCTTCAACTGGAGCCCGAGTGCTGCGCATCAGAACGATGAAACCCTGCTAGTGATTCACTCACCCCAGCTGGCAGCGCATTTCAACCGTGAAATCGATCGGATGTGGCGAGGTGCGGAACTGGGAATCACACCATGGATGCGCCGCAAGCTGGAACGGCAACGGGTCAAGTGCGGGAGTGGGACAACGCGAGCATGAGCCCATTGCTTTGGCATCGGCTGAAAAGGGAAGTGCACCCCCTGCTGGAGTTCATCCAACGCAGGAATCGCACGAACATTCTTTGCTGCCGGCCATCACGCGATCGGGAAGGATTTCAAAGGCCAGGCCATCCATCAGACCCAACACAAACTGACCGACCCGCAGGTGGATGATGTTTGCGACCAGCTCGTCCGTCGTTGCCAGCGCTTACGTCGAGCGAGCAACAGCCCCTCGATCCTGGTCGGCAAATCACTGGGAGCGGCTCAGCCACCTCGAACACATCCACGGGCCCGTCGTCATCATTCAGGAGGAGGAAGACCGCTACGGAGCAAGAACCTGATCGCGGGGCTGACACTCTCCGAATCGATCAGCATGGTGTGGATCGCTGGTGCCGAACACGGCTTCAAGCACCACATCCCTGCACTCAAAGACGCTGTGGCAGGAGCTTGTCAGGCGATTCTCAAAGCATCCGATTGTTGGAGATCAGAGGCAGAATGACATTCTCGATCTGCTCCTCACCTTGCGCTTCCTGACTCTTCTGCTCAGCCTCGCGGTGTTGAGGGTTCCCGCCGCTCAGGCAAATGTTAAGTACGTTCCTTTCCCCACAAAAGAGGAGCTGCGCGCCCTTCAGCTGCTCGCCTACGAGTGTTCGCGTGAGAACGAGACCGGGAGCTGCGAGCGCACTCGATTAACAGCAGACCCAATGATGGATCACCCGCGGCTGCCCGCTGCCTGCAAAGACGCCGTTTGGGAACTGATCCAGGCCTCGACCGCAGTGGATACCAACACGTTCCAACGCCGCGACAGGATCGACAGTCCAGCGCGGCGCCTCACCGTGGTTTGCGCCAAACCGGTCAAGCCCCAACAACAAACCCCTCAATTTCCAGGTAAGGCCTGAGGGTCTTATGACCAATCAAAACTAAAGCGCTGACCGGGAAGAAGCCGAGTCACCTCTGAACGAGCTTCTTCCAGCAACTGTGCGCTGATCAGGGGGTTGCTTTTCAGATCCCGGATCAACTCATTCATATCATCACCGGTGAGGCCATGGCTGGACACCATGGATTCCAGACGTTTGCGAAACCCATCAAGCACTGCCTTTTGCTCATCTGAGAGCGGTTCGGCGTTGGGGTGATCGATCTGCATGAGGCATGGGAACCCGCACGTGAAAGAAAGGTAGCTGCGACAACTGGTTGTGCCGAACACCCGTCTTGCGTTCAGACGTGTTTAGGTTCCCGTTGAAACGCTGCCTGATGGGATGACCGCATCCGCTTCGGCTAAACCGACGCACACCCTTGTTCGTCTGGACGCTCCCTTCACTGACCAGAAACCCGGCACCTCCGGCCTGCGCAAAAGCAGCACCCAGTTCGAGGAGCCCCATTATCTGGAGAGCTTCATCGAGGCTTCATTGCGCACGCTGCCAGGCGTGCAGGGGGGAACCCTGGTGCTGGGGGGCGATGGACGTTATGGCAACCGCCGCGCCATCGACGTGATTCTGCGAATGGGCGCAGCCCATGGTCTGAGCAAGGTGATCGTCACCACCGGCGGGATCCTCTCCACACCGGCCGCCTCCAACCTGATCCGGCAGCGCCAAGCCATCGGCGGGATCATCCTGTCCGCCAGCCATAACCCCGGTGGTCCTGACGGTGACTTCGGCGTGAAGGTCAACGGCGCCAATGGTGGACCCACCCCCGCCTCCTTCACCGATGCGGTCTACGAGTGCACCAAGACCCTGGAGGAATACACGATTGTTGAGGCCGCAGCGATCCCACTGGATGCGCCGGGTCTGCACAGCATCGGTGCCATGCAGGTGGAGGTGATCGACGGCGTGGACGATTTCGTCGCGTTGATGCAGGAGCTGTTCAACTTTGATCAGATCCGCGATCTAATCCGCAGCGACTTCCCGCTGGCCTTCGATGCCATGCATGCCGTCACCGGGCCCTACGCCACCCGCTTGTTCGAAGGTCTGCTGGGTGCACCAGCCGGAAGCGTGCGCAACGGAGTCCCCCTAGAGGACTTCGGCAAGGGGCACCCCGACCCCAACCTCACCTACGCCCACGAGCTAGCTGAACTACTGCTCGAAGGCGACGACTACCGCTTCGGTGCCGCCTGCGACGGCGATGGGGATCGCAACATGATTCTGGGCCAGCGCTGCTTTGTGAATCCCAGCGACAGCCTCGCGGTGCTGACCGCCAACGCCACGCTGGCGCCGGCCTACGCCTCCGGCTTGGCGGGTGTGGCCCGTTCCATGCCCACCAGCGCAGCAGTGGATGTGGTGGCCAAGGAGCTGGGGATTGACTGCTTCGAAACCCCCACAGGCTGGAAATTCTTCGGCAACCTTCTGGACGCCGGCAAGATCACCCTTTGCGGTGAAGAGAGTTTCGGTACAGGCAGCAACCATGTGCGTGAAAAAGACGGCCTCTGGGCCGTGCTGTTCTGGCTGCAGATCCTGGCCGAACGCCGCTGCAGCGTCGCCGAAATCATGGCCGAGCATTGGAAGCGCTTCGGACGCCACTACTACTCGCGCCACGACTATGAAGCCGTTGCCAGCGAAGCCGCCCATGGCCTTTACGACCGCCTGGAGGCCATGTTGCCGAACCTGGTTGGCCAGCCCTTTGCTGGACGCGCCATCAGCGAAGCCGACAACTTCAGCTACACCGACCCCGTCGATGGTTCCGTCACCACCGGCCAGGGTTTGCGCATCCTGTTGGACGACGGGAGCCGCGTGGTGGTGCGCCTCTCCGGCACAGGCACCAAGGGAGCCACGATCCGGATTTATCTGGAGAGCTATGTGCCCAACAGCGGCGACCTCAACCAGGATCCCCAAGTCGCCCTGGCCGAGATGATCAGCGCGATCAACGACCTGGCTGAAATTCAGTCGCGCACCGGCATGGACAGGCCCACTGTGATCACTTGATCAAGCCTGTTCATCGAAATGAGCACACTGCCTCCCGAGAGGGGGGCTTTTTTTTAGCCGCGAGGAGCGCGTTGCTTTTGGCGATATTCCTTTTCAGGTGACGCTTCCTGCAGCTGGCGCATGCTCTCGATGGATGAGCCGAACAGAGCCGCGGATGCCACCACCACTCCGTAGAGGTAAAGGAGTCGATTTTTGGAAAGATCTGCTGGGGTGTTGCGGATAAAAGTTTCAAGGAACAACGCCAGCACAACGCCGATGCCGGCACCGATGAACGCCGCCCAGAGCACCTTGAATCCATTGAATCCAGGAGGAGTGCCTGACTCCTTGCCAGCAGGAGCTTTGCTCATGCGCTGACCTCCGCGTCAGCCTGCCCCTCTGCCTGACCCAACAGGGTCTTCATCACGACGTAGAAGACTGGGACGACAAACAGAGACAACACTGTGGCGATCAACAGACCGCCGAACACCACGGCACCGAGAGAGGTTTGACTCCTAGCACCGGCACCACTGGCAAAAACGAGCGGAATAAAGCCGAACAGCGATGAAATCGCCGTCATCAAAATCGGCCTAAGCCTGGATCCTGCGGCATAGCGAGCCGCCTCCAGGGCATTGGCACCGGCCTGCATGCGTTGGTTGGCCATGTCCACGATCAAGATGCCGTTACCGGCAGCGAGCCCAATCAGCATCACCAGACCCACCTGCGCATAAACATTGAGCACCTCACCGCGCAGCGCCAGAAAGGCCAGGGCCCCGAGCATTGCCGTTGGAACCGTCATCAGGATGATCAAAGGATCCGAATAGCTTTCGTACTGAGCCGAGAGCACCAGATACACCGCCAGGATGCCAAGGGCGAAAATCACCACCGCGAGTGCACCCGCCTTGACCTCTTCTCGAGAGATACCTGTCCAGTCGAAACCGAGCCCCTGGGGATTCAGTGTTTCAAAGGTGCCTTTCATGGCGGTGATCGCCTGGCCTGAGCTCTTGCCAGCAGCTGGTGTGCCCTCAATCTTGATGGCCCGGTAAAGGTTGAAATGTGGAACCACCGTCGGTCCAAGGGTCTCGCGAACCGTGAAGAACTCAGATAGGGGAATCTGTTTGCCGCTCAGATCCTTCACGTAGATCGATGAAAGTTTCTCTGGTGTGGCCCGACTTTGAGCATCAGCTTGCACATAAACGCGGCGCACCTTTCCTTCTTGGAAGGTGTCGTTCACATACAAGCCTCCGAAATTGACACTGAAGGTCTGCATCGCAGAGCCAAAGTCCACATCAACAGCGGCCATGCGCTCACGATCAACCTTGATCTCGATCTGGGGAGACTCAGGAGCGAACAGGGTGTACACCCTGTTGAGATCAGAATCGGCATTACCTGCCTGCACGAGGCGTCCAGCGGTGGCATAGAGATCAGCAAGGTTGTAAGCACCCCCGCTTTGATCCAGCAACTGGAATTCAAAACCGCCTCCGGTTCCATAGCCAGGAATGGCAGGAGGTTCAACCACGATGACCCGAGCACCATCAACGGAGGCAGCCAATTTCTGATTGAGTCGCTCCACGATGGCGCCGACGTTCTGATCCCTCTCCTTGCGATCAGACCAATTCTTCGTGCCAAAGAAGAACAGACCCTTATTCGGGCTGTTTCCATCAAGACTGGCTCCGCTGAACACCGATGCGGCTGTGATGTCTTTTTCTGTTCTCAAGACAGCGGCCACCTTCTGGTTGATGGCTTCAGTCACTTGAGTGGACACACCCTCAGGAGCCTGAACAACTCCGATGGCGTACCCCTGATCCTCAATCGGGACGAACCCCCCAGGGATCGCTCGGAACGCAACAGCGGTAAGGAGGATGCCAACGCCGAGAATCCCCATCACAAGCCGGCGTGAACCCAGGGCCCAGTTCAAGGCGGAGGAATAGCGGGTTTCCATCCCCGCATAGAAGCGATTGAAGTTGGCGAAAATCACGGGCGTGAACCACCCCAGAGTGAGGCCCAGGGCGGGATAGAAAATCACCGGAAGAATCCGGCTCACACCCACGAGCACCAACCCGGCAATGGCTCCACCAATGGTGAAGGGGAGAACAGCTTCACGTTGAAGGAAGCGGGACAGCAGCAGCCCGATCAGGGCGCCAACGATGGTCGGCACCAACACAAGCGCCGCACCATCACCCACCACAAGAAGTCCGTAGATGAATCCGATCACGGTTCCGGCGATGGCGTACACCTTGCGTCCGGGGTCTTTTGATTCGCGCGCCAGCAAAAGGGCCGAAAGCATCGGCGAGAAGGTGAGGGCGTTGAAGGTGGATATAGCGATCGAGAAAATCACCGTGGCAGCGAATTGCTTGTAGATCGTTCCCGTGGCTCCTGGAAAGAAGAGCACTGGCAAGAACACTGCGAACTTCACAAGAGAGGTGGCGATGATGGCTGAGAACAACTCATCCATTGTGGATTTGGCCGCTTCAAGTGCGCTCAGCCCCTCCGACTTTTTGGTGGAGGTGTCTTCAATCACCGTGATCGCATCATCAACGACGAGACCTGTTGCCAACACAAGACCGAAGAGGGTGAGCTGATTCAGCGAAAAACCAAAGGCCAAAACCAGCCCGAAGGTTCCAATCAGTGCGACCGGAATTGCAATTCCAGGAACCAAGGTGGCCTTCCAGTTCTGCAGAAACAGAAAGAGAATCAGCACCACCAGAATCACAGCATCCCGGAGGGAATTCACAACTCCTTTAATTGATGCGGTAATGAAATCGGTGTTGTCGTAGATCTTCTCCATCTTCATGCCGATGGGCATGGACTTCTCGAACTCCGCCAGCACCTTCTTGACCCCATCTGACACTTCCAGGGCGTTGCTGCCTGTGAGCTGATAAACAGCGAGGCCCACCGATGGCACTCCCTGGAGATCAGTTGCGCTAACCGCATAGGATTCACCACCCAATTGCACGCTGCCCACGTCGCGGAGACGCACAATTCCGCCTTCATCAGCCGTGCGCACAATCATGTTCTCGAATTCCTCAACACTGCGCAGGCGCCCTTGAAGCTGAACAGTGAATGTGAATTCCTGACCTTTCGGTGAGGGCTCACCGCCAACTTGCCCAGCTGGCACCAGTCGGTTCTGACTGGTGAGTTGATTTACAACATCGGTTGAGGTGAGCCCGAATACGGACAATTTGTTCGGATCGAGCCAAAGGCGGAAGGCCAGTTTTCGGTTACCGAAGTAAGTGAGATCACCCACGCCTGTAACCCTTTTGATCGAATCAGTGAGCTTGAGATCAAGCAGGCCGCTGATGGTTTCAGCGCTATAAAGAATCTGCTCGGGATCAGCACTTCCGAAGTTGTAAACCAAAAGGATTGAGTTGGACGCCTTATTAACGGTTACTCCGGCCTTTCGCACTTCTTCAGGTAGCTGAGGCTCTGCCAACGACACCCTGTTTTGGACGTTCACCTGATTGATATCGCCGTCCGTGCCGCTCGCAAAAGCCACATCAATGGCACTCACACCATCGGAAGAACTGTTGGACTTGATAAAGTCCATGTTTTCCACACCATTGATCTGCTGCTCCAGAACGGTGGTGACACCTTCTTCAACTGACACCGCATCAGCACCGGTGTAGGTCGCTCTTACCTTCACCGTCGGAGGAGCAATATCCGGAAGGTTTTCAATCGGCAGAATCGGAATGGCGATCAGGCCAACGATCACGATGAGAATGCTGCAGACCGTGGTGAGAACCGGTCGCGTGATGAAATTATTGGATGCAGACATTATTTAAATCCTCAGCTCTTGACCTTCACGGGCACACCGTGACGCAAGCTAAGTAAGTTGCTTGTGATCACCTTCTCACCGAGTTTCAATCCCTTCGTCACGGGATAACGGTTGTTCTGAAGAGACCCAAGATTGACCGGAGTCTGCAGAGCAAACAGTGTTGTGGAAGGAATCTTGCCGGCTTCGATTCCCTTTTTGATACGGGCTATATCGGCTTTTCCAGGCTGAGCCTCAAGTTGCTTGAAGCTGCCAAGCCGAAACACAAAGCTCTGACCCGATGACTGGGTCACAGCAGAAAAAGGCACCGAAGGCTCCTTGCGTTCCTCAAGCTGCAAACGCGTTCGCAGGCGTTGCCCGTTGCGCAGCTTCCCATCAGGGTTAGGAAACACAGCCAGAGCAAGCAGAGCCTGAGTCTCCGAGGAGATATTGGGGTCCACCGAACTCACGGTGCTTTTCGCCAGCACCTCGTCGCTGCCGGGAAGGCTGAGAAGCACCGGTAAGCCCACCTTCACACGGGTTGCTGAGGTGGATGGGATCTCCACACGCGCTTCAAGGGTGTTGTTGCGAATCAACTTGGTGAACGGGTCACCCGAACGCACCACATCACCGACCTTCACGGTGACATCCGCAACCGTGCCTCCAATCGGAGACCTCAGGTTGCTGTAAGCCAAGGTGGCCTCCTGGGCACGCACTTGCGCACGCGAGGCGATGTAGATCGCGCGACGCTGGTCACGCTCAGACGCTTCAGCTGCACCCTGAGGCACAAGAAATTCATAACGCTTGAGCTCAAGCAAATCCTTCTGCTCTTGAGCTCTGGAAGAGGCAAGTCGGGCCTGCTCCTGAGCCTGATCCAAGGTGATCAGCAACTGACCAGGCTGAACCTCATCCCCTTGAGAAATATTGAGTTGGAGGACCCTCCCAGAGGCCTGCGCTGCGAGATGCACCAGGTCGTTGGCCTCCAGCGTGCTCACCGTATCGATGTCGTCAGTGAAGGATGCCTCCGTCACCGCAGCCTGCTGAACTTCGGGAAGGGGTTTTTGTGCCTCACCCTTCCCGCCACAGGCACTGAGTGCAACGGTGGTTAGTGCCAAGGCCAGGCAGGAAGATAGCGCTCGCACGGTTCAGCTCCGGTCGGCCGCATTATGACCGCGAATCAGGAACTCGCTGGGCTGTTTGGGCAAGAATCGGCTCATGCACATCAAACGGTCTTGAGCGGATCGCAGGAGTCCGATCTATTCAGTCATCAACGGGAGGCTTTGCTGCGGCGTCAAGCACCTCTCGCTGATCGCTTGCGACCGCGCAATCTCGATGAATTTGTCGGACAGGGAGCAATTCTCGCGGAGGGCCGATTACTACGCCGTGCCATCGCCGCGGATCGTGTTGGCAATCTGATCCTTCATGGCCCACCCGGCGTCGGCAAAACGACCCTGGCCCGAATCATTGCCAATCACACCAGAGCGCATTTCAGTTCGCTCAATGCCGTTCTCGCGGGTGTGAAAGACCTCCGTGCCGAAGTGAGCGAAGCCGGACAGCGGCTGGAACGCCATGGACTGCGCACCATCCTGTTCATCGATGAAGTGCATCGCTTCAACAGCGCACAGCAAGATGCCCTCCTTCCTTGGGTGGAGAACGGCACCCTCACATTGATCGGGGCCACCACGGAAAACCCTTACTTCGAAGTCAACAAGGCACTGGTCAGCCGCTCCCGTCTGTTCCGGCTTCAGACGCTCACGCCGGAAGACCTCAACAAACTCCTGGACAGCGCCTTGAAAGATCCCGAGCGTGGCTACGGCGGTCGCAATATCAAACTCGAACCGAAGGCCGCGGCCCACCTGGTGGACGTGGCATCAGGCGATGCGCGCAGTCTTCTGAATGCCCTTGAGCTGGCGGTGGAGAGCACCCCAGCGGATGACAACGGGGTGATCCGAATTGATCTGGGAATTGCCGAGGAATCCATTCAGCAGAGGGCTGTTCTCTACGACAAGCAGGGGGATGCACACTTCGACACGATCAGTGCCTTCATCAAGTCGATCCGGGGCTCCGATGCTGATGCCACCCTCTTCTGGCTCGCTCGAATGATCGAGGCTGGTGAGAATCCACGCTTCATCTTTAGGCGGATGCTGATCTCTGCTGGCGAGGATGTGGGTCTGGCGGATCCGCAGGCCATGGTGGTAGTGGAAGCCTGTGCCGCCGCCTTTGAACGCGTTGGCCTGCCGGAAGGCCTCTACCCCCTGGCTCAGGCTGCCCTCTACCTGGCCTGCACCGACAAGAGCAACAGCACCGGTGGCTTCTTCGAAGCTCTTCGAACTGTTCGCACCGCCCAACGTCAGGACGTTCCTACGCACCTGAGGGATGCCAACCGCGATGGGGACGCTTTCGGCGATGGCCAGGGATACCGCTATCCCCATGCCTTCCGGGAGCATTGGGTGGCTCAGCAGTACCTCCCGGATGCCCTTCAAGGAGAAGCGTTCTGGGCTCCAAGTCATCAGGGCTGGGAAGGTCAGAGGCGGGAGCTGAACCTGGAGCGCAGAGCAGCCCAGCTCGCTGCTGCAGCGGAAGCCGAGGATGCCCACCCACTTCTGGTGAGCAGCGGGCCCGATCAACCCCAGCTCGAGCGCTGGCTTCAACGGCAACTCGCAGTGGACGGCGAGCGACTCCAGACCCTCCGCAAGCACCTGTGGTCGGATCTCGAATGGAACCGTACCGATCGAGTCCTGATGCTCAGCGGTCGATCCCTGCTCTGGAGCCTGGATCCCTTGGCGGCAGTTTCGGAGGGAGGCGTGTTGATTCTGTGTGCTTCAGCCTCCGATCAGCAGCGTCTGGCAGCGCAGCTGGAGCTGCTGGATCCTTTGAACCGCCCTTCCCTGCTGAGCAATCTGCAGGCCCTTGACGCTCTCAGCCAAAACCACAACTTTGAGGTGATCGGTGGACGCCTCACTCAGGACGATCTCAAGTCGCCAAGACTGATGCGGCACTGGTCCGCTATCACCAATCGAACATCCACAGGAGCCCGGCTACGCCTTCTCCTGAGTGAATCAGAACTTGGCCCTGCGTCGGCTCTCCTCGAGCACAGCCAGGAGGCTCTAACGCCTCAAGCCATCCATGAGCTGAATGACCTGAAGGAACTGGAAGCCCGCTGGCTCAGCCAGAGATCGGAGCGTGACGCACTCAGACAACAACTTGAGAACAACGGCTGGACCATTGAAAGCACCAACTGGCAGGAATCCTCCAGCCTGCGCGTGGATCAATCCTTGATGAATCGCTGGCTGGGTGAAGGACGGCCCTACCGCGTGAGCTTCGAAAACCACGCCAATGGCGATCCCTCCACTCTCGTCACCTTGAAAAAAGAACTGATGAAACGTGTTGGTCAACAACTGCCCATGCGGCTGCAGCACTGGCGGTTTGATGGTCGCCGTTGCTGATCGGCATAAAAAATCCCCGGCAAAGCCGAGGATTGGAGAAGCGAATTGAAATCCGTAGATTTCAAAGGATCACCACAGACCGCGAACGGGAGCGGCAGAGCGAGGAGCGGGAGCTGCAGGGAGAATCTGGTTGGCCTGCACGCAAGCGGGCAGGAACACGTACCAAGACAGCAGGGAGGTGGACTGAGCGCCATCGAGGCCGTCCTTGCAGACGTTCTGAGAACCATCGGAAGAGCCGTTGTCGTTCAGACGGAAGGCAACGGGCAGCTGCTTCATGATGCCGGCAGAGGAGATCTTGCCGTCAGCAGCGTCGAGGATGATGGCGGAACGAAGAGCCACAACAGCGGTCTTCTTCTTCTGCCAGTAGGGGAAGTAAGAGCGGGTCTGATCCTTCAGGAATGCAACACCATCCTTGGAGTAGAGGAAGCGGGACACGCCCACCAGATCCACTTCATAGGTCTTGGTCATGCCTTCTTGGATTTCATCGGCAGTCCAACCGGAGTTGTTGATACCGGCTTGAAGAGCACGATCGGTGATTTCACCGTTCTTGAAGAACTTTTTGAAAGCCTTGGACTTGGTGGTCCAGACAGCACCACCGGACACCCAGCGCACGGGGTGCTTGGTGCCAGCTTCAGCGGCGACAGCCAGAGTGGAGATGGAAGCGGCGGCGAGAGCGCCTGCAGCAAAACGGGAGAACACGGACGGCGAGAAAAAGACGTCATTTTGAACTTAGCCGTAGGAAATACGAATGCCAACAACAATCCTTGGATCAGCACGGGAAGTAGCGAAAAATCGCCCAAAAAGGATCACACGTCTTGTGTCTCACGGATCTCGCGAGGCTCGTGAATCCCTGATCGAAACTCTTAAGGATTTAATTGAGAAAAAGTTGTCCACCCAATAGGACATTGATCAGCTTGCGGTTCAACTTCACTGCCTGCAGTTCCTCGGCAATGAAATCTTTCAAGCTTTTCGCCGTTGAAGCTGACTTGAGCCAAATAAGCCTCTGCCCCCCGCCGAGGGGTCAGCCAGAGCCGGCTCACTCCCTTTGAATTCTCAACGTGAACACCAAGAGAGGCATCAGCTGTAAGACCCAGGTCGGCAAGCGTGGGGGCGAAATGCCCCCAGTAATGACGCGTGAGTTGTCCCTTGGTGAACGCCGAGAGCAACTCTTCAACACCTCTTCGTTGATGCAACGTGGCATCTCTCTCATCCAAGAGGCTGTAGTCGGGATCTGCGCCATCCCAGACAGTTGCCAAGACCTTGCCCGATGGAGAATTCAGCGTCGCCGCGATTCCCAGGCCAGCCAGAATGAATGCTGAAGCCAAAGTAGGAAGGCTGGACCAGGCGGCGACAGGCACTGGATACGGCACAACAACGCTTTGTATCAGGTTAGGAAGAGCCTGATCGATTGCAGCAGTTGTTGATCTGTTGCCACAACGGCGAACTCCCAGGAGTCATGGGCATGCAATGCAGCGGAAAGCCTTTGATGGCTGCGTTGATGAACCACGCTGCGCATCCCAGGACGAACCTCCCAGAAGCGCAGATCACGGGCAATCGCCCCCTGCTGCCACTTGATCGATGCTTCTTTGATCAACCAGTACTTCAACACAGCCCGTCGCAGGTCTTCCCCTTGCAAATGTTGCAGCCGTTCCCGCTCCTCCTGGGAATAGGCCCGTTGCAGAATCGAGGCCGCGGGGATCATGCGGTCGTGGCGCTCGAGATCCAAACCAATCGGATGCTTTGAACAGCCCAGCAGCAGAGCATCAGGGCAATGGCTCAAGCTCAGGAACCCCCAGCCCCTCGGCAGGGTGGGGGGTTCTCCAGGTGGCGCCTGCAATGGCACCGCCTGAGGGGACACATTGAAGCAGTTAGCGAGGCAGGCTCGCATCCAGACCCGCGAACGGATGAACACCTCGGAGCGGGCCTTTGGCAAGCGCGTCGACCAATGCTGCTCCTTCGTCGACAAAGAGCTGGCATCACACGGCAGCAGAACAGACATCCGCTGAAACCAGAGGGCCGTTACGCTTCCGCCAGTCCATTCCTGATCCATGACTTTGCAGATCGGTGACCCAGCCCCGGACTTCACGCTTCCGAACGAAAAGGAAGAGCCAGTGACCTTGTCATCACTCAAAGGCCAGCGGGTCGTGATCTATTTCTATCCGAAGGACGCCACGCCAGGGTGCACCAAGGAAGCCTGCAATTTCCGAGATCGATGGGATCAATTCGAGGCCCATGGCATTCATGTCCTGGGAATCAGCAAAGACAATGCCGCATCGCATACCCGCTTCATCAGCAAACAGGAGTTGCCCTTCACTCTGCTCACCGACGTCGAACCCTGCTCTGTGGCCAGCGCTTATGAAAGCTATGGGCTCAAGAAGTTCATGGGACGCGAATACATGGGCATGATGCGACACACCTTTGTTGTGGATGCTCAGGGGAATCTGGAGCTGATCTACCGCAAAGTGAAGGCAGAAATCATGGCGGACCAGATCCTGAATGACCTTGGCCTCAGCTAGCTAACGAGGTCGACGAACGTCTCCATCACAAGATCCGGGGTGTGCTGAACATCCATACCCCGAGCTACCAGCTCGGGGAAAAGAAGCGGAGCGTCTCCTCCGCAAAGCCAGATCGTTCCATCGCAATGGCGCTGGGCACCATTGATCAAACCCAACAGGCTTTGAAGAACACCTTGGGTCATCGCACTCGCGGTGTCAGCAGGAAGTTTCGGGCCTGGCTCCATGCTTGGCACATCAGGTCCCACAACTGGCAAGGCGACAGTCCCCTCACTCATGGATTGGAGCTGAAGACGCAATCCGGCACAAAGCAGTCCCCCGGCAAAGCATCCGGAAGCCGTAACCCGCGTCAGGCTGAGCACGGTTCCTGCATCCACCACCGACAAATCTTCGCCACCGCTTGATCGACTCCAGGCACCCCATCCAGCTAAAGCCCGATCAATCCCAAGCCAGGGAGGCACCTCTTTGAGAGGCACCTGATCAAGATGCACCCGGCTGTCTTCGCTGAGAGAGAGCGCTTCGGGAACAGGCCCCACGGCTGCCCATCGATCGGGGACCATCGCTTTCCAGGAGGGTCCATCCCTTGGAGTCGTATGCCAATACGTCCATTGGGATGTCCCGGCACCTTCAGCCCAGTGCCAGCGCGTATTGCCGATGAGCAGGAATCGCTGCGGATTGATCACCCTCAGATGCCTTCGCCCATCACCCCCGGCAGGTGAATTCCGCATTCCTGTCTCTGCCCTCCGAAGCGTGTGTTGCGACCCACGACAGTGCCGCTGTCAGGCGCACTCGAATGCCAATCACCGACGGTGGAGTATCCACGTTCAAACAGAGGGTGCTGGGGAAGCTCATGCTCTTGCATGTAGTAATACATGTCTCGGTTGGTCCAATGCAGGAGCGGCCTGAGGGAGTAGCGACCGCGTATTTCATCGATCACCGTCATCGTGCGTCGGTGGTCGGTCTGCCCGCTGCGCACCCCACTGGCCCAGCAGGTCACAGCCAACTGATCGAGTGCACTTTCAAGCGGCTCAAGCTTGCGTAGACGCAGATAGAGGTCAAGGTCGCTGTCTTTTCCGGTTTCCCAGAGACGCCCGTGCAGGGCTTCCATCCTTGCCGGAGACATCGGTGACTGGACCACAACCGGTTGGAGGTGGAACAGCTCACACAATTTGTCTGCATATTGATAAGTATCCGGCGGTAAGTAACCGGTATCCACCCAGATCACTGGAACTGCCTCAGCGTCCGGCAGAGAGCTCAGCATGTGGAGAAGCACGGAAGACTGAATGCCGAAGCTCGTTGTCATTGCGAAACCCGCACCGAAGTGCTGCTTCGCCCACTGCAAGCGTTGAACAGGCTCGAGTGCCTCCAGGTGGACTCTCTGATGCGTCAAGAGCGCGGATTCACCACTGGAGTCCAAGTCCGCGGCAGCGCTCGTCATAGGGGTGATGCCGTGCCTCATCAAGTCATTCTCATACGCCGAGGGAACGAGAACCCTGCCTATGGTTCACGGAAGGAGCGAATGATCCCTTGCAGCCAGTATCCAACCCGCAGGAACGGCCGATCATCGTGGTGGGAGGTGGCTTCGCAGGATTATCAACCTTGCTGACACTCAGCAGAGTGCATCCCCGCCCGCCCTTGGTCCTGATTGAACCAAAGGCCCAATTTGTTTTTGTTCCCTTGCTCTACGAACTGCTCAGCGGAGAGCTGCAGGCATGGGAAGTGGCTCCCGACTACGCACCATTGATTCAGGGACATGGCATCAGCCATATCAGAGACATCGTCACCTCAGTCAATGTTGAGGATCACAGCATCACCACAGCAGGGGGAGACCATCTGGTCTACAGCCAGCTCGTCTTAGCCACAGGAGCAGTCCCTGACGACTTCGGGATCCCTGGGGTTCGCGATCACGCTCTGGGATTCCACTCCCTCCGCGACCTTGCCCCACTGCAGGAACGCCTGAGGCAGCTTCGTCTGCGTCCATCCGGCACGAGCTCTGTTGTGATCGTCGGAGCCGGGGCCACAGGCGTGGAACTGGCTTGCAAGCTGGTGGACCTGCTTGCAGGAGCAGCACAAGTTCATCTCGTGGATCAAGGCGATCAGATCCTTGCCCGCTCGCGGGCTTTCAACAGAGAGCAGGCAGAGCGTGCCCTGAAACGGCGAGGCATCAACGTCCATCTGAAGACACGCGTTCTCAGCGTCAAACCGGACTCCGTCCGCTGGAACGGCATCGAAGGCGATGTCGAGCAGGCTCACGACGGTCTGATCTGGACTGCCGGCAGCAAGCCGAACATCCCTGACCTGCACCCTTCAGCAGAATTGCATCAGAAGCGACTGCCTGTTGATCAGACCCTGCGGCTGCAGGGACAGCCTGACGTCCTTGCCCTCGGTGACATCGCCACCCATGCCCCCAAAGATGAAGGCCAAACTCCATGGCCCCTGTCGGCCCAAGCCGCCATTCAGCAGGGCCAGGCAGCAGCACGCACTCTCGAAGCTCATCTCAAAGGCGGCACACCTTCACCCTTCATTTTTCAGGATCTCGGTGAAATGCTCAGTCTTGGGATCAGTGATGCCACGATCACGGGGATGGGCATGACCTTGGCTGGCCCTCTCGCCTTCAAGATTCGGCGATTGGCCTATCTCACTCGCCTGCCAGGACTATCCCTTGGACTGCGCTCTGCAGGGGCCTGGTTGCTCGGTTCTTGAAGCAGACCCATCTGTCAGGACGAACCCGCGGGCTAAGGCCATCGCAGCTGCATCAGCTGGAGAGCCTCAGTCATCGCCGCCACCCACCCGAGGATGGCGCCGATTTGTTCACCCTCGAACGCCTGGCCGAACTGTCACTTGAACTCAAGCAGTCTCTGCACCTGCTGGTTGATGCACGGGGGGTGTGCCGACTGCTGTGGGTCGGTCCTTTTGGGGAATCGGAGCGTATCGAGGGACATTGGCCAAAGGAATCGAGACGTCGCCAGCGCTGGAGGTTGATCAGTGCATTGGCTGGGACCCAGGGAGAGGAGTTGAAACCTGAGGGACGCGAAGCCGTCATTGCTCTGGATGTTCACACCAGCCATTGGTTACGGCTGCAGGCGACCGTTTCCGCATCGGGCACAAGGCCTGCTGCCATCTGGCGAGCCGATTCCGCTGCAACCCTTGGCTGGCGCTGCGACGCGACAGGCAGACTCCAGGACCTCTGTGAAGCCGGACAAACCGAGCGCAGGTCTGATCAGGCCGCTGTCGCAGAGGTCCTCGACAACCCGGGATCAAGACAGGAACGCGTCCTGCTCTTAACGCTCACCGGAGCGGATCCTGCAATCAATGAACGCGACCTGGCTGAACTCGAAGGACTGACACGCAGCGCGGGGGCATGCCCCGTAGCGGTCTGCCGTCAACGCCTGGGACAGATCAATCCACAAACTCTTTGGGGCACTGGCAAGCTTCAGGAGGCTGCGCTGGATGTACGCCGACACGGGGCTTCCCTTGTGATTACCGACAGGGAACTGACGCCGGTACAGGCCAGAAACCTCGAACGTCTTCTCGACTGTCCGGTGATGGACAGAAGTGAACTGATTCTTGACATCTTCGCTCAACGGGCGTCCAGCGCAGCTGGACGCTTGCAGGTGGAGCTTGCCCAGCTGCGCTACAGACTTCCACGTCTCAAAGGACGCGGGCTGAGCCTGTCACGGCAAGGTGGGGGAATCGGCACTCGCGGGCCAGGCGAAACACAACTGGAAAAAGACCGTCGCGCCATCAGCCGGCGTATCGAACACCTGGGTCGGGAATTGCGGCAGCTTGGGGCTCATCGCGCCCGGCTGCGGCAACAACGCAGCATGCTTCCGAAGGTCGCGCTGGTGGGCTACACCAATGCGGGGAAATCATCCCTTTTGAATGCGCTCTGCGACCGTGGCCAGGGGCGCTCTGTGGAAGCAAGAAATAGTCTCTTCGCCACTCTTGACCCGACCACAAGACGGTTGTGCCTTCCCAGATCAGGCTCTGCACCCAGGGAGCTACTGATCACCGACACAGTCGGCTTCATCCGTGAACTACCCGAGCCGCTCATCGAGGCGTTCATGGCCACGCTGGAAGAAACCCGGGAAGCTGACCGGCTTCTTCTGGTGGTGGATCTTGGAGATCCGGACTGGCGAGGCCAGCTCACTGCAGTGCATTCCATCCTGAACGGTCTCAATTGCCATCAACCGAGGCAGGTTCTGGCTAATCAGATTGACCGCTGCGATGCATCGACTCTCGAGCTGATCAGAAACCTTGAATCTGAGGTCCTGTATGTGTCAGCCACCCAAGGAACGGGCTTGAAAGGTCTGCGAGCATGGCTCGAGCAGACGTTCTGGGGAGCCTCACCGTCACCAGTCAACCCTGACCTGGCCTATCAGAACAGCGCAGACGCCGATGCATGAGATCAATGCCGCATTTCACCTTGCAGTTGGATCCAACGTTCTTCAAGATCAAGCATCCCAACCCTGGCCGCGCGCCATTTTCTTCAACACGAATCGCTCACGTTTCATGCCCATAGGGAACCCATGAAACGGATGCCTCTCCCCCGGGCGATTCATCGCACTCAGGCGTGGTACCGACGCCTCACCGTGCCTCAGTTCACAGTGGTGACAGGTCTACTGGTGATCGCCACCGGGACCCTTCTTCTCGCAACCCCGCTGTGCTCCTCCACGGATGTGGGGCTCTGGGAAGCGCTGTTTACAGCGACCTCCGCCGTCACGGTGACCGGGCTGACAGTGATCGATGTCGGACGTGATCTGACGCCTTTCGGCCAGGGCCTTTTGGCCTTCATGATCCTGGTGGGCGGGCTGGGATTGATGGCGATCACAACCTTTCTGCAGGGGTTCGTGGTGCGTGGTGCGTCCCTTCGCAGGCGACTGGATCGAGGTCAGACCCTGGATCAATTCGGCGTCGGCGGCGTCGGCAGCACCTTCCGCAGCATCGCTCTCACAGCGGCTGTTCTGATTCTGGTTGGTGCTTTGGTGCTGTACGCCTTCGGATTTTCAGACCTGCCCGCGGGAGGAACCAGGATCTGGGCCTCTCTCTTTCACAGCATTTCGGCTTACAACAATGCCGGCTTCGGACTCTGGAACGACAGTCTCGAGGGATATCGAACCAACCGCGTCGTGAACGCAGTGATCATGCTTCTGATCGTGCTGGGTGGTCTTGGCTGGAGAGTGACCAACGATCTTTGGAGCAACAGGCAGCGACTCAAGCGTCGAAATCTGAGCCTGCACACCCGGCTCGTGCTCCGCACATCAGCACTCCTGATTCTGATTGGCATGCTCGGACTGCTGCTGACCGAATCCCTGTCAAAAGGCCACGCCCTCACCTCAATGGGATGGCAGGAGAGAGTCATGAGTGCCCTGTTTGGATCCGTGAGCTCACGCACAGCAGGCTTCACCACCGTGCCTCTTTCCATCCAAAGCATTTCTGATTCAGGCCTATTGCTGCTGATGACGCTGATGTTCATTGGTGCCAGTCCCGGTGGCACCGGTGGAGGAATCAAAACCACCACATTGGCTGCGCTGATGGCCACCACCCGCTCCACCCTGCGAGGACACGATGATGTGGTGATTCGTCATCGTCAGATTCCTGACAAGGTGGTGCTTAGAGCCGTGAGCATCACGGTGGCCTCCCTGCTGTTCGTGCTGGTGATGGCCTTGCTGCTCGCTTTGATCAGCGACCCCACAGGCGAGGACCCGTTGTCGTTTCTGGAACTGATGTTCACGTGCATCTCGGCCTTCGCGACTGTGGGCCTCGATCTGGGCGTGACAGAACAGCTTGGACATCTCGGACAGCTGATCTTGGTGGTCGGAATGTTCGTGGGGCGGCTGGGCATTCTGCTGTTGCTCAGCGCGATCTGGGAGAGCTTCGAGCGCGACCAGATCCACCGCCAGAATCGTGTCGGCTATCCCCGCGAGGATCTATATGTCTGAACGAGGTTCCTTGGAGAGGCTGTCATGAGGGACTGGTGGAATTGGTCACAGTCCTCGGTCAACGATCCACAGAGTTTCGGGGTTGTCGGCGTCGGACGTTTCGGGAGCGCGGTTTGTCGTCAGCTCATGCAAAACGGCGCCGAGGTGCTGGCCGTCGACCGCTCCTCCAAGGCAATCGAGGAACTGCGCCAACTGGAGCCTTCCATTGAAGCGAGAGTGGTGGATTGCACCGATGAGGAGTCACTCCGCGAAGCCGGCATCCTTGACATGGACACCGTGGTTGTGGCCATCAGTGAGCCGATCGAGGCAAGCATTACAGCCACCCTGATCGCGAAAGACAGCGTTGGAACCCGAGTCCAACAAGTGATTGCGAGAGCCACCAGCGACCTGCACGAAAAGATGCTCAAGCGCGTTGGCGCTGATCGCGTGGTGTTCCCCTCCCGCATGCAGGGTGAACGTTTGGGGCTCGAGCTGGTGCGCCCCAACTTGATGGAGCGGCTGGAGCTCGATGAGCATCACTCGATTGAAGAGATCAAGGTCCCTGAACGGTTCGTGAGCCGATCACTTCGTGATCTGAATTTGCGCAAAAACCACAGGGTGAATGTTCTTGCAGCTGGCCCTGCAGGAGAACTGCTGGTGAATCCTCCCGCGTCTCACGTTTTGCTGAAGGGGCATGTCTTGGTCGTCATGGGGCTTACCGAGGACCTTCAGAATCTTCCGAGAATCTGAACAGCTCAATCATGCGCGTTCTCGGCCTGATGAGCGGAACCAGCGCCGATGGGGTTGATGCAGCGCTCGCTCAGTTCAAAGGCAGACCCGATGCCCCGGACTGGGCTCTGTTGAGCACCGCATCGGTGCCCTACCCAGCAGAGCTGAAAGAGCGATTGGTTCATGTGGCCCAGGGTGAGGCCATCAGTGCTTCTCATCTACTAGAGATGTCATTGGCCGTGACTGAGATGCAGGCGAAAGCCGCGCAACTCTGCGACCCTCAACGATCGGCAAGCCTGGTGGGCTGTCATGGCCAGACGATCTGGCACGCCCCGCCGCCTCCTCAAAACGACCGGTCGGATGGAGTCCTCCGTCGAGGTGCCAGCTGGCAGATGCTGCAAGCTCCACTCCTGGCGCACCTGGTCGGACATCCGGTTGTTCATGACTTCCGAGCCGCCGATCTTGTGCTCGGAGGACAAGGCGCACCTTTAGTGCCGATGGCGGATGCCGCTCTGATGGGTCGCATCGACGGATGGCGAGGACTTCTCAATCTGGGCGGCATCGCCAACATCACATTAATTCCACCAAAGGCTGGCCCGGATCGCCAGAACCCTGTGCTGGGTTGGGATTGCGGCCCAGCCAATACGCTGATGGATCTGACCATGGCCCGGCTGAGCGAAGGAAGAGAAGTTTGTGACCAGGATGGAGCGCTCGCAGCACGTGGGACCGTCTGCGAGGAGACCCTCCAACGATGGCTTCAGGAGCCTTATTTCCTGAGCTCACCGCCGAAATCCACTGGACGGGAGGTGTTCGGGCAGGAGGATCTCAACCGGCGACTCCGACAGCTCGGCCCCCATGCACCTGAGGACCAGCTGGCGACTCTCACCGCCTTCAGCGCTGCAGTGGTGGCCCAGGACCTGCGCCGGCTGACATCGACAGGTCAGCCTTTGCCCGTAGAGCTACTGGTTGCGGGTGGGGGCTGCCAGAACAAAACCCTGATGCAGCAGCTCAGGCAGCGATGCCTAGGAGTGCATGTGCGCCCCAGCAGTGAACTGGATCTCCCAGAGCAGTTCCGTGAAGCACTCGTCTTCGCACTTCTGGCCTGGTGGCATCAATCCGGCCATCCCGGTAACGCGCCTGCCATCACAGGCGCATCGAAAGCCACAGTGCTTGGTCACCGTGTGGACCCAGCTTGATCAGGCGCCGGGCCCATTGGGACGATGCAAGCGAAGCCGTCGAGGCGCACCACGCAACCGCCTCGGTTGCTGGGCCTCAAGTGCAGACCGGAGGCGCTCGGTCGGGGACTGAAGCGGAGCAGATACGGAGGGCTGCACAGCAGACTCCCCCTGTTCCAGACGCTGGACGCCCTGCTGAATCAGCACTTTGGCCATATTGCTGACGGTGCGTGATTCCTGCTCCGCGAGTGCAGTAAGGCGAACGCACAGATCTTCAGGCAGCACCACTTGAATCCGAGGGGACTTCGGCTTCCCGCTGGATGACGTTTGGCGGGTTGCCACGACCGCAGACCCAGAGCTACTTAAAAGTGTACAGAGATGCGCAAGGATAGTATCCATCACTATGATGTGGTCATCGATCCGACCCCTGACACACGGTTCATTCATCAGAACTCCCATCTCGACGTTCAGCCAGGACTGCCATGCCCCGTTCCACCAGCCAGGCCACCAGCACCCGTCAGACGACGCCTCGCGCCAGGCGAACCAGCGGTGCGCGCCGGACCCGTCGCACCAACGAGAACAGTGACGTCTTGGTGTCTGCTGTGATCAGCACGTACTTACTGACCCACCTACACCATGTCCTCCAACGCGCCGAATACAGCGCTGTTCAGGAAGGACGTCCATCCCAAGCCGCAAACTATGCCCAGCTGCGCAAAGTTCTCTGCATGGATGCGCGGAGCATGGAAGACGCCTCAGCAGCAGGTCTGAAGGAGGCGGATCTCGACCAAGCCGCCTGATTCAGGTCTGATTTAGGTCTTGCGTGTTCAGGACTGATTCACGAGTCGTGAATAGGGTTGGGTCAGTCATGGGTGTGTCATGGGCAACGCAGCCGCGCTCTACAAACGAATCGAAGGTGACCAAGAACTCACCCGTTCTCTCTTTCGCCAGGCACTACAGAATCCTGGTGGCGCCATTGATGCCATCTGCGCAATCGGCGAGCAACTAGAGCTTCCCGTCACGGCCGACGAGGTGAAGGCTCATATCAACAATCTCGATGACGACCTGAGCAAGCAATGGTTGATCAAAGCGAGAGGGGGGCTCTGACCCGCTCTTCAGCCTGAGGCGACCGAGGAGGATCCACTCGACGCTCCCGAGTTCCCCCACCTCCAGCCCAGCTGAAGAACAACCAATAACTCACCAGCGCAAGTCCTGCCGCGACCACAAGAGCTGCGAACTGCTCAAGCCTCCGCATCAGCGCCGCCTCATCGATCCCCAGTCTGCCCTCACCCCGGCACGGGATGATGAAGGCATCTGCCTTCGCCCCCTGTGCTGCGACTTGAGCGCGTCAGCAAGATTTATCCGACAGGAGAGGTGCTCCGGGATGTGACCTGGGAGGTGAAAGACGGCGACCGCATTGGCCTTGTCGGCGTGAACGGCGCGGGAAAATCCACACAAATGAGACTGATCGCCGGTCTAGAAGAGCCCAGTAGCGGCCAGATCGTTCGTCAAGGAGAACCCCGGATCGCTTTTCTTCAGCAGGAATTCGATGTGGACCTTGAGCGCACGGTTCGTGAAGAGCTATTCCAGGCCTTTGGCGAAGCGGCGGAGGTGCTGACTGAGCAGAAGCAGGTGGAGCTGGCCATGGGGTCGGAGCAGGCCGCTGCCGATCCAGACCATCTCGACCGGCTTATCCACCGCCTTGGAGCCCTGCAGACCCGATTCGAATCCCTGCATGGCTACGAGCTGGATGCACGGATCGACAAACTCCTTCCCACCATCGGCTTCACAGCTGAAGGGGCCGAACGGCAAGTGAAGGACTATTCAGGGGGCTGGCAGATGCGCATCGCCCTCGGCAAGATCCTTCTCCAGGACCCGGATCTGCTGCTTCTCGACGAGCCCACCAATCACCTGGATGTCGAAACCATTCAATGGCTTGAGGACTACCTCCAGACACAAACCGCCGCACTGGTAGTCATCAGTCACGACAGAGCCTTCCTTGACAAGGTCTGCAATCAGATCGTTTCAACCGAACGGGGAATCTCCCGGGCGTACCTGGGGAACTACACAGCTCACCTCGAGCAGAAGACGCTGGAGCAGGAGGCCACGCAAGCCGCATTTGAGCGCCAGCAGAAGGACATCGCTGCGCAGCAGGCCTACATCGACCGCTTCCGAGCCAGCGCAACCCGCAGCACCCAAGCCAAAAGCCGGGAAAAGCAGCTCGAGAAGGTGGATCGCGTGGAGGCACCGATCGAATCGGTGGCGGGGCCAAGCTTCCGCTTTCCCCCCGCGCCCCGATCCGGAGCGCAGGTTGCCCTGATCGACAACCTCACCCATAGCTATGGAGACAAGATCCTTTTCCTGGGCGCTGAACTTGAAGTGGAGCGCGGAGATCGGATCGCCTTCGTCGGCCCAAACGGCGCTGGCAAATCCACCCTGCTGCGTCTGGTGATGGGGCTGGAAACGCCGGATGAGGGGTCAGCAACCCTTGGCGAACACAACATCGTGGCGAGCTATTTCGAACAGAACCAGGCAGAAGCACTGGATCTCGGAAAAACAGTGATCGACACCATGTTCGAAGCCGTGCCGGACTGGACGCAAACCCAGGTGCGCTCCCTTTTGGGAAGCTTCTGTTTCAGCAATGACAGCGTCTTTAAAGAAGTTGGACAGCTCAGCGGCGGCGAAAAAGCACGCCTGGCACTGGCCCTGATGCTCCTGAGCCCCTGCAATCTGCTGGTGCTCGATGAGCCGACCAACCACCTCGACATTCCGGCCAAGCAGATGCTGGAGGACGCACTCTGTGCTTACGAAGGGGCTGCCCTGCTCGTGTCGCACGATCGTTATTTCATCTCCCGTGTTGCCAACCGGATCGTTGAACTACGCGACGGAGAGCTGGTGCTCTATCGCGGTGATTACACCTACTACCTCGAGAAAAAAAAGGAAGAGCGTCAAGCTGCCGGCGAAGCACTGCTGAAGGCGCAGCAGGAGGCCAAACGCCAAGCCAAACGCAACAAGCAAAAAGAGCGCGAAAGCCGTCGCAAAAAGGCGGCCTAACGCAGCAATTCGACACAGCAAGACGAAACTTCATGAACCGCTAGGAAGGAAGACTCATTTCCCTTTACCCACCCAAAACGTGTGCATAAGCTGACATTACTGATCCCGGCAGCTGATGACACACCCAGGAACCCTGCCCTCAGGCCTCAACCAGAACCGAGCCAATGGAGCAGACCATGAGCAGACCTGGGATGCGGTTGAGACCTATTTCGAATGCATCACCACATGCAATCTGGACGACGGCGAATGCATCACGCGCTGTGTCGAGCAGCTGCGTGATGCTGATGAGGAATGATCAGCGCATCTTCAGTGCGCGCATGTCCACCGGCGTCACCGTGATGGGAACTGATCGACCCTGACGCTCAACACGAAGCTCCAGAGGTCGCCCTACGCCACTACGGTCAATCGCTGTCACCACCTCCGCAGGGTTCTTCACAACAGCACCTGCCACAGCCACAATCACATCATTGACCTGCAGCCCCCCCTGAGCGGCCGGACCACCTGGCACGACGGAACGCACCACGGCTCCTGGAGGTGCTATCCCTCCAGGAGCGGATGCAGGGATTGAGGAGAGACCAATCCCGACCATCGGATGACTGGCTCGCCCCTGCTCGACGAGCTGCATGGCGATGGTCTTCGCACGGTTGATCGGGATCGCGAATCCAAGCCCAGCGCCCGGACCTGAGCGCACAAGTGTGTTGATGCCCACCACCTCTCCACTGGCATTGAGAAGAGGGCCACCTGAATTGCCTGGATTAATGGCTGCATCGGTTTGGATCAAATCCAAACGTTTGCCCTGAATTCCCAGCTGGGACACATTGCGATTCAGGTTGCTCACAATTCCCAGTGTGACCGTGTTCTCGAGACCGAAAGGATTGCCGACAGCAATCGCCCAATCCCCAACACGGAGCCGATCGGAATCCCCGAGAGGAGCCGTTGGCCAGCTGCTTCCACCCTCCAGTTTCACCACGGCCAGGTCCGTCACGGAATCCTGCCCCACAACCTGACCGGACACACGACGACCATCCGGAAGTCCCACCATCACCTGGTCGGTGTTTTCCACGACGTGGGCATTCGTGAGGACAAGGCCCTGGGCATCAAAGATCACACCACTTCCCTGGCCCCGCTCAACACGGGAGCGGGGAGCCGGCTGAGCCTGCAGACCGAAAAACCGTTGAAAGAAGGGGTCCACCAGCAGCCCCTGTGGCATTCCATTGCCTGTTGATGTCCTCACCGTGCGTTGCGTTTCGAGTGTGACGACAGCAGGGCCGCTTCGAGCCACTGCACCAGCAACAAAGGATTGCGACGACAGCACAGACGAAGGCGCTGGGACGGCCTTGGCATGCCTGGGCGTCCATGGAGCGATCAAGGGACCAAACAGAGACGCCGTCACAACGAGTGGAATCAACCCACGTTTGTGACGGACACGTCGCGCCGAAATCCGAGGAGCGGAGGGAACGGCCACAGCCATGGGCGAAGAGGCGTTGAATCTTGCATCAGACCGTAGGAAGCAATCCTGGGAGAGAACAGAGGGGAAGCCCGACCGTTCCATGACCGGATGCGACCGATGCCAAGGAATCGATGCCGCTTCCCCCCAGCAGAAGCGATGATGGAGGACGGAGGTTTGCGCCCAACCCCCATTCAGCCTTACGTCATGGTGAGTAGTCGTTTTCCTCTCCTCTACGGGCTGATCTTCCTGGCCCTGCTCTCGCAGGC
>ERZ802830.167-NODE-167-length-64057-cov-19.2868_pt1 | contig 64057 bp, 49 predicted proteins | sample MGYA00345654_ERZ802830 | MGnify/ENA primary metagenome ERZ802830 (study PRJEB30503, sample SAMEA104212375) | marine metagenome | biome: Westerlies Biome; feature: [SRF] surface water layer (ENVO:00010504) within the epipelagic zone...; material: water...
GCTTAAGAGAAATTGAAATTCTTTCAAAAATTTTATCTCATTCCAGTAAAGAAATATGGATTTCAGTAACATGTAATGAGAATATTGAGTTTAGAGACGGATCTTCTTTCGAGGAAGCTTGTAAAATAATATCTAATATTGAAAACGTTACAACCATGGGAATAAATTGTTTTTCTCCGCTATTAGTTAATAAAGCAATAAAGAAATTAAAAAAATACTCAAATAAGAAGACCATAGTGTATCCTAATTCAGGTGAAACATACAATCCAAAGGATAAGTTTTGGAGTGGAAAAAATGAATATAATGATTTAATGATTAAAAATTGGCTGAGTTTATCTCCTGATATTATAGGAGGATGTTGTAGGGTTGGATTTGATAATATCAAAAATATGAGAAAAGAAATCGATAAAATTAATCAATGAAAACGTATATAAAAGAAATACTTTTTGCTGTTTTTGCATTTACTATTTCCTTCTCGCTTGCTTATATTACTCAAATTGAAATTGTTAAAAATGCTGTTTTATTAGCTTTTATTATTCAGTGGGTATTATTTATTCCTGCTTATATGTTTCAAACAGAGAAGTTCTATGACTTATCGGGAAGCATAACTTATATATCTGTTGTATCCTATTCGTTTTACAATAGTTACAATTCTAATGATCTAAACCTTGGGAATATTATCCTTTCATTACTTATAATTGTATGGGCTATAAGACTTGGAAGTTTTCTCTTTATTAGAATAAAAAAAGCTGGAGAAGACATTCGTTTTAGAGAAATTAAGAAATCTCCATCTAGATTTTTTATGACATGGACCCTACAAGGAATGTGGGTTTCTATTTGTTCAGCATGTGCACTTGCTGGAATTGCTAATGGTATAGAAATTAATTCTTATTTCTATACAGGATTATTAATTTTTACTTTAGGCTTTATAACTGAAATAATTGCTGATAATCAAAAAAGCAAATTTAGAAAAGACCCTATTAATAAAGATAAATTTATAACCTCGGGAATATGGAAGTACTCAAGGCATCCAAATTATTTAGGAGAAATAACTTTATGGTTAGGTATTTCAGTTATTTCTTTTTCATCTCTTCAAGGTTTGGAATTGCTTACTCTTATATCACCAATATTTACATATCTTTTATTAGTATATGTTAGTGGAGTTAGAATACTTGAATATAACGGAAATAAAAAGTGGGGTCATCTAGAAAGTTATAATAACTATAAGAAAAACACTCCTAGACTTTTTGGATTTCTTTAGAAAATATTAATGCTTGCTCCAAGCGATAAATAGAAAAGATCATTATTTATACCTCTACCAACTGATAAGTCTAACTGTTTATTATTATCAATCAAATAAATAATTCCAGAATCAAAGTTTTGATTGGAATTTTCTGTAGTTTCATCTCCAAAAATCTCAAAGAATACACCAAAAGATCCTAGACTTTTAGAATAAGAAAGTGAGTAAATAAATTGTCCATCATAATTCTCATATTTATTATATCCAATATTGTAACCTATCTGAGAATCATTTCTTAAATCATGAGATATTAATAACCTATTAAGTAAACCATATTGATTATAAGAAAAAACTTCTGGAGCTGAGGGGATTGATAGGTGTGTCAAAAAACCAATTCTAGTTTTATTATTATCTTTTTGAAAAATTCTGAATTTTGCACCAACTTCAAAATCAGTAAATGAAGATTTCTTTTGAACTGATATATTATCATTGATTAAGTAGTTACTATTAATTCTCACCTCAATACCGTCAATAATACCTATTCTAAATAATGTATTAATATTTGACTTATATTCTTCAAAAGAAATTCCTGTCTCTATTTGTATATGACCTAGTGAAAGAGTAGTTGATGATTCTGTATTGTCAGGTCTATCAGTAATAATTTGCGAAAAAAGAAAGGAAGAATAAGATGTGGATGTAAATAATAGAATTAATAGTTTAATTTTCATGAAATAATTCTTTTGCTATAAAATTAGTGCCAGTTATCAAAACGATATCTCCCTTATGAGCCTTTATTTTTATATTATTTAGTATTTTTTTTGGATCATCTACAAAGTTAATATTTCCACCAATATTTGATTTAATTTCCTCATAATTCATTGATCTATTGTTTTTAAAGGAAGTATAATAAACTTTAGATTCTGAAGGAAGATAACTTATTAATTTTTTTATTTTTTTCCCTTTAACAAAACTTAATAAAATGTAAATGTTATTATAAAAAGATTTGGATAGTTGATCTGCAACACTTTTAAAACCAGCTTCATTATGTGCAGAATCAAATATTATTTTTGGATCATTATTTAATATAGTCCATCTACCAAAAAAATGAGTGTTTATACTAATATTTTTAATCCCATTAAGTATAGAATTAAGATTAATGTTTTTTAAATTAAGAGAATTACATACTTCAATAGCAGTATTTATATTTTTATTTAAATAATCTATATCTGAATATATTGTTTGACTATAATTATCAGAAACAAAAATAATTGAGGATGAATTTTGTCTTGCTTTATTTATAAAAATTTCATCAGTTTCAACATCTCTTTCACCAATTATAACTATTGAATTTTTTTTTATGATTCCTGCTTTTTCTTTGGCTATCATTTTGAGAGAATTTCCTAAAATATCAGTATGATCAAATGAAATATTTGTAATCACTGAGATTAAAGGATTAATGATATTTGTAGCATCAAGTCTACCTCCTAAACCAACCTCAATAACTGCATAATCAATCTTTTTTTTATTAAAATAATCTAAACATAGGCCAAAAGAAAGTTCAAAAAAACTCAAACCTAGTCTTTTTATAAGCTTCTTATTTTTTTTAATAAAATTAATTATAAAGGATTTTTCAATTTTAGTGTTATTAATTTTTATTCTTTCTCTAAAATCATAAAAGTGAGGTGAAGAAAATATACCTACTTTATAACCAGATTCTTGAAGAATAGAAGAAACATATGATGAAGTACTTCCCTTTCCATTAGTTCCTCCTATATGGATAAATTTTAGTTGATTATTTGGCAAGTTTAATTCTTTAATGAATTCACTCACATTTTTTAATCCAGGATTGTATGCAACCTTTCCCTTATTCTGAAAAATAGGTACTCTACTTAATATCCAGTTTTCAGTATTTTTATAATCCACTATATATTATGCTAAAACATATGCTTCAAGTGCTACAAAAGTTACAAAGCCTGCAAAGAAACCTATAAAAGCTAGCCAACCTATTTTTTTAAGATACCAGAAAAATTCTATTTTTTCCATTCCCATTGCAACAACTCCTGCAGCAGATCCAATAACAAGAACACTTCCTCCTGTTCCAGCAGAGTAGGCTATAAGATGCCACAAAGAATCATCAATTGGTTGAGAAAACATTCCAATTGAAGCTGCTACTAAAGGAACATTGTCAATTACTGCAGATCCCAGACCAAGTAATCCAGCAACTATTCTTATATCCGGTATTGCTGTTTCAAGATATTGTGCAAATTCAAATAAATATCCAATAGACTCTAGAGCAGCAACTGCCATTAATATCCCTAAAAAGAAAAGTATACTTGGCAGCTCTATTTTTGTCAAGGCACTATGAACAGGACTTTTACTATGCATTATACTATCATCATTTGGAGTAGTAATATTAAATTTAGTTCCACTAAAAATTTCAGCAAAAGTTGCTACAATTGCTAGAGATAGCATCATTCCAACATATGGTGGGAGACCAGTTAGAACTTTAAAAACTGGTACAAAAATTATTCCCCCTAAACCTAACCATAACATTGTTGTACCAATACGAGTTATATTACTTTCGTCACTATCTAAACTACTAACATTTCCTTTAAAAGGCTTTAAGAAAGTTGCTATATAAACTGGAACTACCATACATACCACTGAAGGAATAAAAACATAATATAATAACATTGGTACAGTCACTTTATCTGCGATCCAAAGCATAGTAGTTGTAACATCTCCAATTGGAGACCAGGCTCCTCCAGCATTTGCAGCGATAACTATTATACCAGCAAACCAAAGTCTTAAGTTTTTGTCTCTAATAATCTTTTGTAGTATGGTAATTAAAACAATGGTAGCAGTTAAATTATCAATTATAGCAGATAGAATAAATGCTAAAATTGAGAAAATCCACAAAAGATTTTTCCTTGATTTTGTTCTGATAAAAGACTTAATCTTCTCAAAACCATTATAGTAATCAATTATTTCAACTATGGTCATAGCACCTAAAAGAAATATCAATATCTCTGATGTATGAGATAAATGGTATGCCATTATCTTTTTAACTTTCGTAGGTATTAATTCTCTTAGCTGTGTGTCAACTTCAAATACAGGTATATTAAAAATTGCAATAATTGCCCATAATATAGCCATCATTCCTAAAGCTGGAATTAGCTTATCAATCCTAATACTATGTTCAAGAGTAATTAATAAATAACCTGTAATAAATATTCCTAATAATATTGTTTCCATTTAATAAAATTTTATTCCCATGATTGAAGCATAACCCTTGTTATACTCCTTGTATATTCCTCATTTTTTGTAGCTTCTATCCAGTTTAAAATTGCTTCGGACTGTTCTTGATTTTCTGCATTCCCAAAGTCTAATGCAGAAACTAAATCTGGAAAAGTTGAATATATATAATGTGTCTCACCATTTTCTACTCCATGAGTTGTTTGACCTATAGAAACATAACCTGATGAATCAATAAAGGCTGACATTAAATTAGCAAATGCAGTCATAAAATTCAGAGGATCCTTAACTTTCCATTGATGAGATTGAGCAATTGTTTCTTGCCATTTATCCAGATTGTATCTAACTAAAGTAACCCCTGCTGTCAAAGAAAAACCATCTCTATTAGTTAAGGAGTTTAATCGCGAAATATATGCATCCCATTCTGGTGTTAATTTTCTTGACTCAAATTTAGCAATTGATTCTTTTGAACCAGCAAAATTTAATATATGTGTTGCTTTTTCACTAGAACCTTTATACTCAATACTCCATAGAGAAACTCTTAACCCTTCTGGAATGATAATGTTAGAATAAAATCCGTCAATTAAGTTAAACACTGATTCTGTATTCTCAAAAGGAACATTTAAATTTACATTCTGCCAAGTAATATTTTGTGCATTCAATGATATCGTAAAGAAAGTTGCAAGAATGAAAATTGCTTTTCTCATTTTAAAAATTTTGGTAAACATCTAATTTATAAAAAAATTTAATATTATGGATTAAATATATTTCCTGAACAATGATCTTTTTTAGCTCCAGTTACTGACGAATAACAATTGTCTATATTAAGATATCGGAGTACACCAAGGAAAGCAAAAATTAATGCTTCCTTATATTCAACTATCTTTCGTTCAGGAATAGTAATTTTAGCATTTGTTAAATTATTTATTCTATCTATTAGATAATTATTATATACACCTCCTCCAGTAATTAAAATTTTATCTTTAGTTTGAATATTACTTACAATTTGAAATGCAAAATGATTTGAGAATGTGTTTAGTAAATCCTGGACCGGGATTTCTGAAAACTTATTAAGTAAAGGGTTTATGGTAGTGTTAATCCATTCTGCAGATAAAGATTTTGGCGATTTTGACTTATAATAATTTATAGATTGTAAAGAATCATATAGTTTATTATTTATTTTTCCAGTTGATGCAATTTTTCCTTTATCATCATATTCATGTCCCTTTAGACTTGATAGGTAATTAAATACAATATTGATTGGACAAATGTCATAAGCAATTAGTTTATTATTGAGTCTCTTCGTTATATTAGCAAATCCTCCGAGATTAATAAATGTATTAAACTCTGAGAATAAATATTTTTCTCCAACTGGAACTAGTGGAGCGCCTTGACCCCCTAATTTAATATCTTGAGATCTAAAATCACAGATAACTTTTAAACAAATAAGACTTGATATTTCTTTTAAATTACCTATTTGGTATGTCAATGAATTTGATGGATCATGAAGAGCTGTATGACCATGTGAACTAACAAAATCAATATCACTAATTGAAAATTCAGATATAAATTCAAGAATAACTTTTGATAATAACTTTGTATAATTCCTGTCAATTTCTTTGATTATTTCGTAAGATGTCTTACTTAATTTTTTTAATGTTGTTTTCCATTGATCACTGTAAGAATATGTCTTAGAATAAATGATTCTATAACTCCAAGAATTTTCGTATTTAAATCTAACATATACCAGATCTAAACCATCAACTGAGGTTCCAGACATTAAACCTATTACGTTATATTCTTTCATTTTATTGGAAAAAATTCCATACTAAACCAAACCTAACAGATAGGTCTCTATATGGATTAAAAGGATCAGAATAATAATCAAATCCTGATAGAGAACTATTTAGGTGCTCAACTTTTATAAAAACTCGTGTTTGCTGAATTTTAGCATTAAAAAAGAAATCAATTCTGGGATAATCTCCAATTTCTTTATAATTCTGAGTTACAAATTCAGATAATAATGGATTATAGTAATCTGCGAAAAACTTCGTAAAATAATTAAATGTTAATCCAGTTTGAATAAATAAAGAATTATTAAATACTTCTGATGAAAACATTACAGTATTTCTTGTAATCCATTCAGGCACGTTTAGAGTTGCTAGACCATCTAATTCTAGATCTTGTTCTTTTTTTTGATATTGACCAGTGTTTATTAAACTAAATTTTCCAAAATCTATTTTACTAAATAATTTAATTTTAAAATAATTAATCTCACTATCTATTTGATTTGGACTAGCTTTTCTGAAGTTGTCAGTTTCTCCAATTAAAGAATTTGTTTCTTCTCTAAAAAATGTATAGTTATCAATTAAACTATATTCACCCGAAATACTAATCAATTCTTTATAGGAAAATTCAGCTGATAAACTCGATGATTTTTGATTTTGTAAATCAGAATTATACCAATTATAGTCTTTATATGCACTTCTAAATAAGATAAAATTTAAATTAGGAGATCTTTCTAATACTGTAGCATTCACTTTCACTTTTACATTTTTGATCTTTTTTGATAATAATGAAACTGAGGAGTAATTTGAGACTAAATCTTCATCTAAAGATCTATTGAAACTTAAATTAATTTCAAAAAGTTTGAAATTTTTGAACCATTGTGCTTTTAAATTAGATTGCTTATTTTCTAATTTGAAAATTAATCCAGAAAGATTTCCATCATAATCACTAAAGGAATTTTTAGAATCTATATAAGAGTAATTAATTTTTATTTTTCCTAATTTATTTAAATTTGAATTTAGATAAAGGCTACCTTTTTGGATAAAATATCTAGATTGGTCATTTACAAGTAACCCTTCCCGAACTTCTCCAAACAAGGATCCAGTATAAGGATCGTTGTATTCTAATTTTTTGTATTCATGTGTAAACTGAATTCCAAGTGTTAAAGTTGAAATGTTTTTTTCTTCATTGAATTTTAATGATCTTCTAAAGTCAAGAAAAGCTCTTTTAGAGTACAAGGAACTTTCTGAAAGAAGCCAACTTGGTAATCTTGACCTATCAAGGTACCCATCATATTCAACCATTTCAAATGTTCCATCTTCATTTTCAATTTGGTTTCCAAAATCGTCTAAAACAAAATAGTTTGGTGCTTTTTCATAAAAATATATCCCATCTGAAGTAAGTCCTCCATTTTCTTGATTAAATAAATTTTGTGAAGTTAAATGGAATTTTAATTGCGATTTTTTATTTTTGGAATTATAGTTTGTTGAAAATCTAAATTGATTTCCCCTAGTCCTTGTATTAATATATTTACCTAAAGATTTATAACCTTTATGAGCTAAAGTAAAATTAAACTCGGGTGATAAATTAATTGAAACTAAAGCATCTAAAACTTGACCCTGTTCAAAAGTAGATTTTGCAAATATTTCTGTAAATGGAGTTGGCACATTATAATATCCTATATCTTCAACTTCAAAATAATGAAAATGTTTTCCTCTTGCCCCTAGCTTTGGATAATCGATCATATTTGTAAAACTATATCCAAGCCTATTGTATGAATGACCAACATTTGGCATTTTAAGAAGCTCAAATGAGTCTTCCCTTAGGAAATTAAATTTGTAATCCTTATGAATAGACAAAGAAGTGTCTATTGATTCTACATTATCATCTAAATAGTAAACTTTATAATCTTTTGAACTTAAGGAATCAATTTTTTCATCTCCTTTTTTTTCTTTTGTAGCTTCTTCTTGAGCTTTTAACTTTCCTTCTAAATCACTTGATTGAGAAAATAAATTAGCATGAATGAAAAAAAAAGATAAAACCAGAAAAAACTTCTGCATGTATTTTGTAATTTAATACAAAGTTAAGGTTTCTTTATAAAATTTTGATTTTCAAAAATGTTAATGAATAATTATTCTAGTTCAAGATTTGAAGTTGGAGTAGATGAAGCTGGAAGGGGAAGCTTAGCAGGCCCTGTAACTGCAGCAGCAGTTATTTTACCAAAAAACTATAAAAATGAATCTTTAGATGATTCCAAGAAATTATCTAATACTAAAAGACTTGAACTAAAAAAAATAATTGAAGATGAAGCACTTGACTATGCTGTTTATTTTGTTAGCTCAAATACAATTGACAGAATTAATATTCTAAACTCTACAATTAAGGCTATGCACGGTGCCATAAATAAATTAAAGATTGAACCAGAGTTTATTTTGGTAGACGGTAATAAATTTTTGCCTTATAAAAATATTTCACATGAATGCATTATCAAGGGTGATTCTAAGTATCAAAACATTGCTGCAGCTTCAATATTAGCCAAAACATATAGAGATATTTACATGAAGAAACTACATAAAAAAATGCCTCAGTATAGCTGGCATGAAAATAAGGGATATGGGACAAGCTTTCATATTGACATGATTAATAAATTTGGTAAATCAGAATTTCACAGAAAAACATTTATCTTAAAAAAAAGAAGTCAAATAAAACTTGAATTTAATCAATGAAAAATCAATTAAAATTTCTGTTTTTTATTTTACTTATGTTTTGTTCTTGTTCAAATATTGATAGTAGAACTAGTTCTTCTTTAAGCTTTGTTCCAGCTGACTCTGATATTATAATTAACATTAATGATATTAATAATACAAAAGAATTTCTAAGTAGAAATAAAACATTTAGTGACATTATATCATCTAAAAAACTAATCTTAAATCAATTGAATAACTTAAGTTCAATAAATTCTGTAAGTGAAGGTATTTTTACGTTATCATCTTTTGGAAAAAATCAAATTGCTTACACATATATAAGAAAAACAAACTCTAAGGATTCAATATCATTAAATGATATTGTTAAAGGTGAATATCAAAAAAATAAGGTTTTTGTTGACTCATCAAAAAACGATAACGTATACAAAGTAATTATTGATGAATATATTATTAGTTCAAGTGAAGATATTATAATAGAAAATATTATTAGAGATTATAAAAACACTTACCAGAATATTGGTTCTGAGTTTCTGAAAATTTTTAAAACTATTGAAAAAAATGAATTATTTAATATTATTGCTAAATCTGGAAACTTTGATTTAATTGATAATCAATTAAACCAGATACCCTTTTTTCCCGAATCTACAACTTCATGGATTGGGTATGATGTTAAATACTCTCTTGATAATTTTTATTTGTCTGGGGCAACCAGATTTAATGATTCAATCAACGGCAAAATTTCAATTTTAAAAAATATTTATCCAACCGAAATAAAAACTGATAATATTATTCCAAATTCTTTTTCATCTTTTTTAACTTATACTATAAATGACTCCGAAAGATTTATTTTCAATTATAAAAATTATTTAAAATTAAATGACATCTCATCAGAAAGATTAAATTTTGAATCATTGAATTTAATAAATGAAATTAGTTTTGTTGCTGATCAGGAAAAGTTTTTAATATTAGGAATTAGTAATATTGATCAAATAAATAATTATTTTAAATTTAATGAATTTGATAGCATAAATAATATTTTAAAAATTGAGGTTGATAATGGTCTATCTAGTATTTTTAAAAATATTGATAATGAAATTATTATAAATTATGCTGTATTAATTGGAAATTCGTTAGTTCTTGCAAAATCAGTTAGTCAAATTAAAAAAGTAATTAATTCCCAAAAAATTAATGATAATCTTGGATCTAATACTAAATATTTAAATCTTAAAAATCAAAAATCTAAAAATTACTCTTTTTTATGGGTAGCGAATAACAACAATTCCAGTTCCATTAACTCTAAAATTTACCCTTTTATTTCATTTAGTGGTAGAATAAATCAAGATATTGCTCTTCTTGAATTTGATTTTTCAAAAGGAAATATTAATAATGAGCGTGGAGATATATTCTCAGAGTTTTTCTCAACATATGACAATGAGATTGTTACAAATCCCCAGTGGCTTAGAAATCATTTAACTAATCAATTTGACATCGCATTTCAGGATAGCGAAAACTATTTATATTATTTGTCCAATAAAGGAGATCAATATTGGAGGAAAAAACTGTCAAGCAAAATTATTGGTGAAATAAGTCAAGTTGATATATATAAAAACGGGAGGCTTCAACTAGTATTTAGAACTGCTGATAGACTATATCTATTAGACAGAAATGGGAATGAGGTTAGAGAATTATCATTTGAAATATACTCATCAGATATAGAGAATCCTATTTCAATTTTTGATTACGAAAAAAATCGAAATTATAGGTTTCTAATCTTAGAGGATAATAAAATCAAAATGTTTGATTCAAGTGGAAAAATAGTTTCTGGATTTAAACCAAATACATTTAATTCAAGAATTATAAAGCCACCAGTTCATATTAGGATAGATAATAAAGACTATATAGTTGTCCAATTAGAAAATGGTGATCTAAAAATATTAGATAGAAGAGGAAGAGATAGAATAATTATTAATGAAAAAATTAAATTTAGCAGAAACTCTATTTTTTCATATTTAAAAAACTTTACTACAACGGATAATCAAGGTAATCTAATCAAGATAAATACAGATGGTAATTTAATTAAGGAAAATCTTAATTTATCATATGATAATTTAATTGATGTAAAAAATGACAATCTTGTATACTTAAGTGAAAATACTATATCTATTATGGGTTTAACATTAAAAATACCCTACGGAAAATATTCAAAACCTTTAATCTTTAATGAACTAAAGAATACGTTCATTGCTATAACAGAATTAGATCAAGGTATTATATATCTCTATAAAGATAATGGAGAATTAGTAAAGGGATTTCCAATTAAAGGTAACTCAATAATTGATTTAAAGGATTCGGACAATGATGGTAAAATTGAAATAATTACAAGATTAGACAATTATTCAATTGTATCATATGAGATTAATTAAATATCATAAATAATTTCTGCATCAAAAGATTTCTCAAAATTTTGTATCAATTTAATTTTAACTTCATTAATATCAATCTCTTGTTCTTTTATTTCCGTTAGGGAAGTTACTCCTTTGTCTCTAATTCCACACGGTATAATATGTTTAAAGTAATTTAGATCAGGATTTATATTAAAACATAATCCATGCATAGTTACCCATCTACTAGCTCTAATTCCAAAAGCACATATTTTTTTTTCTAATCCATTTTTATCTAAAACCCAAACACCCGTTTCTCCTTTAATAGTAAATCCATTAACTTCATATGAGTTAAGTGTATTAATAATTATTTCTTCTAGTTTTCTTAAATATAAATTAATATCAGTGAAAAAATTATCAAGATCAATAATAGGGTAGCCCATAATTTGTCCAGGACCATGATAAGTTATATCTCCACCTCTATTAATTTTAAAAAAATCTATTTTTTTAATTTTTAAATCATTTTCATTCAATAATAGATTTGTGATATTACCACTTTTACCAATAGTATAGACTGGGTTATGTTCAGTTATGATCAAAAAATTATCTGTTTTTCTTTTATTTTTATTTGATCTGTTTTGAACTTTTAAATCAATGGTTTTTTTAAAAATATTTTCTTGATATAACCATGCATCAGAAAATGATGATTTTCCAATATCTCTAACCAAAATTTTTTTATTTTCCATCTTTGATTCAAATATAGAAATTTGTAGTTCAATGATTGTTTTATATAACTTATCTTTGTTTAAATAATTCCAATGACAGAACAAGAAAAAATTCGAAGAGAAAAACTTGAAGAAATAAAAAAACTTGGAATTAACCCCTATCCTGCAGAATTATTCCCTGTTAAGAATTACTCATTAGATTTAATTGAAAAATTTGATGAGAAAAAATCTGTAACTATAGCTGGAAGAATTATGTCAAGAAGAATTCAAGGTAATGCATCTTTTGCTGAGATTCAAGATAGTAAGGGAAGAATTCAGTTATATTTTAATCGAGATGAAATTTGTAAAGGAGAAGATAAAACTAAATATAACATCTTGTATAAAAAACTATTGGATATAGGTGATATTATTGGAGTTAAAGGAAGTATGTTTAAAACTAAGGTTGGAGAAGTTTCAGTGTTAGTTGAAAACTTCACTTTACTAAACAAGTCACTAAGGCCACTTCCCTTGCCTAAAGTTGATTCTGAAGGAAATGAGTATGATAGTTTTACTGATGTTGAACAAAGATATAGACAAAGGTATGTTGACTTAATTGTTAACTCTAATGTAAAAGATACTTTCATCAAGAGAACTAAAATTATTAATTCAATAAGAAATTTTTTAAATGGCAAATCATATCTTGAAGTTGAGACACCTATATTGCAATCTATTCCAGGAGGTGCAACTGCTCGTCCTTTTACAACTCATCATAACGCTCTTGATATACCTCTTTATCTAAGAATTTCAGATGAGTTATTTCTTAAGAAGTTGATAGTTGGTGGCTTTGAAGCCGTTTATGAATTCTCTAGGGATTTTAGAAATGAAGGAATGGATAAAAACCATAACCCTGAATTTACAATTCTTGAACTTTATGTAGCATATAAGGATTACTTTTGGATGATGGAATTGACGGAAACTCTTATTGAAAAAGTATGTCTTGAAATAAATAATAAAACAGAAATTGAATTTGATTCTAAATCAATTAATTTTAAAGCTCCTTATGAAAGAATCTCAATAATTGATGCCATAAAAAAATTTACAGGCCATGATATTTCAGGTATGGATGAAACTAAACTAAGATCAATATGTCATGATATGTCCATTGAAGTTGATGAAAGTATGGGAGAGGGTAAACTAATTGATGCGATTTTTGGAAATAAATGTGAAAAAAACTTTATAAACCCAACATTTATAACTGACTATCCTAAATCAATGAGTCCACTAACAAAAGAACATAGATCAAATCCTAATCTTACAGAAAGATTTGAACTTATAGTAAATGGTATGGAGATCGCAAATGCTTATTCTGAGTTAAATGATTCAATAGACCAGTTAATTAGATTTGAAGATCAACTAGAGTTAAGTAGAAAGGGTGATGATGAAGCCATGTTTATTGATATGGATTTTATAAGATCTCTTGAATATGGAATGCCACCAACATCAGGTATTGGAATTGGTATAGATCGATTAGTAATGTTAATGACTAACAAAACATCCATTCAAGAAGTTCTGTTTTTTCCTCAGATGAAACCCATAAAAGAAGGTCCAAAAATATCAGATGAAGCAGAAATAATTCTAAGTAAACTTTTAAAAAAGGGAGAATGTGAACTAAGTGGTTTTAAATCTGAATTTGATTTTTCTAATAAGAAGTGGGATAAATTAACAAAAGAATTAAAAGTTAAAGATTTAATTACAATCTATAAGCATAACGAAATCTTATTCATCAAACCTAGTTAACTTAAATCTTTCAATTAGACTTATTAACTTATCTGCATATTTTGGATCTGTTGCATAGCCTGCAGCTTTAAGGCCTAATGCCCAACCTCTATAATCTTTTCTATTAAGTTCAAATAAACTGCTGTACCTATCTCTATCCACTAAAAATAGTGAGTGGTCTCTATATGATCTTAAAGGATTTTTATATGATCTGAAACATTCATTTTTTTCATCATCATCATGTTTTATTGACTTTCCTTTCCAATCTTTATGACATTTAATTCCAAAATGATTATTTGCATTTTTTGCTAATGTTCCCTCACCATAACCTGACTCTAAAATTCCTTGGGCCAAAGTAATACTTGCTGGTATTTTGAAGAATCTCATATTTTTAGTAGCAGCCGGAGCATATTTTTTAATATATATGTTGATTTTATCTTCAACTGAACTTTCATTATTGGTAGTTTGTTTTAATGAAGAGCAGGAAGAAACTAATATTATAATCAAAAACAAAAAGAAATTTTTCATAACTTTATTACACTGAAAATTATGAAAAAATACCTCTCATCAAAAATAATATTATTCACATTTACGCTTTTAATTCATTCATGTGGAATTTATGTTCAATATGATTATGATTCAGATGTAAATTTTAATAATTACAGTTCATTTTCGTTTTATCAAACAGATATTGATAAAATTGAAATATCAGATATTGATAAAAAAAGAATATTAAGATCATTAGATTTAGGTTTAAAATCCAAAGGGCTAAAAAGATCCAATTCTCCTGATTTACTTGTTAGTTTTGAAACTAAGTCAAAAGAAAGAGTCTACGTGAATAATTATCTACCTTACGGATGGCATCCATTTTCATTTTATTATCCAAGAGGAATGCATAATTATTCTAGAGTTGAGGGAACCTTATATATTAATATAATTGATAATAAGAATCAACAGCTTATATGGCAAGGTAAAGGTGTTGGAGTTCTAAATAACTATTCAAAGAATAGAGATGAAATGATAAATAAATTTGTAGTAGAAATACTTGAAGAGTTTCCACCTAAAGCAGACTAACTATTTCTTTACATTTATTTATTACTAAGTCTATACCATTAATATTATTGCCTCCGCCAGTAGCATAAAATATTTGTCCACCACCACTTCCATTGATTAACTTACATAAATCTTTAATAATATCAGATGCATTTAACTTCTTTTCTAATGCTATAGATTTAGAGATAAAGCAAGAGATAAATACTTTTTTGTTATTCTTTGCAAGAATTAAAATAAATAAATTATCAATTTGATCTGCTAAAGAAAAGCATAGTTCTTTAATTGATTTAGGATCTAAATCAACTTCACTTACAAAGGTATTGAGACCATTAACTTTAATAATACCTTCAATTATTTGTTTTTTAGTTGATTGAATCTTTATTTTATTTAATGACTCTGACTGTTTCTGTAAGATTTTTTTTGCTTTATCTTTTTCTGCTTTTTGCTCAATTTCTTTTTGCTTTAGATTCTCAGCAATGATGATTTCTTCATTACATGAAGCTGTTATTCTGCGAATTCCAAATGCTTGAGAAGCTTCTGATATAATATTAAAAGTTGGAATATCAATGGTATTTTTTACATGAGTTCCTCCACATAATTCGTATGAATCTTTAAACTTTATAGTTCTAACTTTATCCTCATATTTTTCTGTAAATAGACCAATAGCTCCCTTCTTAATTGCTAGATCAAAATCTTCATCTCTATTTTCAATAAGCTTAATCGATTCGTTTATCTTTTTATTTACAAAATTATTTATAGATTTTAAATCTTTACTAGATATTTTATTTGGGTGTGAGAAATCAAATCTTAGTATATTTTCATTAATCATAGAACCTCTCTGTTCAACATGTTTACCAAGAATATTTCTTAATGCTTGATGAAGAAGATGAGTAGATGTATGATTAGATTCAATTTGTGATCTTCTAGATTTATTAATTTTTAAATTAACTGTAATGTTTATATCAGCTGGTAAATTATTTGTTAAGTGAATGATTTCTCCACCATCTTTAAATGTATCTAGAACTTCAATTTCATCATCACCAGAAATTATTTTACCTGTATCTCCAATTTGGCCTCCGCCCTCTGGATAGAATGGTGTCTTATCAGTTACAATCTGAAACTTTATTTTATTTTTATTTATCCTACTCTCTCTGTACTTAACAATTTGACAGTTTGTTTCATCAAAATCGTATCCTATAAATTCACAACCTCTAAGTTTTTCATTAACTATTACCCAGTCACTCAAATCTTCATTTTTTTTGTTCTGAGATCTCTTTTTTTGAATTTTCATGTTTTCATTAAATCCATCAACATCAACCTTAAAAGAATTTTCGCTTGCAATTAATGAAGTTAAATCAATAGGAAATCCAAAAGTATCATAAAGCTTAAATGCATCATATCCATTAATTATTTTGTCTTTTAGATTAGAACTTATTAATTCATTTATAAGTCCTAAGCCTTGATTAAGAGTCTTCAAGAACCCTTTTTCTTCATCTTTGATTATTGATTTTAAATATTCTTTTTGGTCACTTAAATTTGGATATAAACTAGAATATTTTTTTACAATATTATCAACCAATTTATAAATGAAAGGTTCATGTATATCTAAGTTTGTATATCCATACCTAATAGCTCTTCTAAGTATTCTTCGTATTACATATCCAGGACCAGTATTACTTGGTGCCTGACCATCTAAAACAGCAAAAACAATGGCTCTTATGTGATCAGAAATTACTCTTATCCCAATATCTACATTTTTATCACCGCTCAAGTATTTCTTTGTTGAAATATCCTCAATTTTATTAATAATATCAGTAAATAAATCTGTTTCATAGGTAGATTTTTTTTCTTGTAATGCCATACATAATCTTTCAAGACCCATTCCTGTATCTACATATCTATTCTCTAATTTTTTTAAAGAACCGTCTTTCTTTCTATCAAATTGAATAAATACCAAATTCCAAATTTCTAGAACCTGAGGATGATCTTTGTTAACAAGATCTGCACCTTTTATAATTTTTTTTTCAGATTGTGACCTTAAGTCAACATGTATTTCTGAACAAGGGCCACAAGGTCCAATATCACCCATTTCCCAAAAATTATCTTTTTTGTTTCCATTAATTATTTTATCCTCAGGGAAAAATTTCTTCCATTCTTCAAAGGTTTCATTATCAAATTTTAAATCATCCTCATCTGAACCTTCAAAAACAGATACATATAAGTCATCTTTACTTAATTTATAAACTTCAGTTATTAACTCATATGACCATTTAATAATTTCTTTTTTAAAGTAATCTCCAAAACTCCAATTTCCAAGCATTTCAAAAAATGTATGGTGATAAGTGTCAACTCCAACTTCTTCAAGATCATTATGTTTTCCTGAAACTCTAAGACATTTCTGAGAATTAGCTACTCTTTTAAATTTAGAATTCTCATCACCTGTAAAGACGTTTCTAAACTGGTTCATACCTGCATTTGTAAACATTAAGTTTTTATCTGTTTGATTAATTACAGGGGTCGATGGAATTATCTGATGTCCTTTGTCTTTGAAGTATTGTAAAAATTTATCTCTAACAACAGATGAATTCATTTTTTTTATATTTGTAATGGATTTAAATGCATTTAGCTTTTAAATTACAACAAATTGATCTATGTCCAAAACTAAATATTACTTTGATTCTGAGAATTTAGAGTTTGTTCCAATTAAAAAAACTCTTGTTCAACGTTTTTACAGACTATCCTTATTTTTAATAAGCTCAATAATTATAGGATCATTTATTACAATTGTTCTTTTAAATACTGACTTTATTGACACTCCAAAAGAACTTGTTCAAGCTCGTGAGATTGATAATTATGAATTACAGCTTAGAGTTTTGAATAAAAAATTAGATCAGGTAGAATCCACATTGGCTAACATTGAAAAAAGAGATAATAATCTTTATAGAGTTTATTTTGAGGCAAGTCCAATTCCTGATGAACAAAGAAAAGCAGGATTTGGAGGAGTTAATAGATATGGATATTTAGAGGGTTATGAAAGTTCAAATCTTATTGTAAATACTACAGAAAGAGTCGATATATTAACTAAAGAACTTGTAATTCAATCTAAATCATTAGATGAAATTGAATTACTTGCAAAAAATAAAGAATCACTTCTAACTTCAATTCCTACTATTCAACCTGTAAATAGTTCTGATTTGAAAAGAATGGCTTCAGGATATGGTTATAGAATTGATCCATTTACTAAGAGAAGAACAATGCATTTTGGTATGGACTTTTCAGCTAAAACAGGTACGCCTGTTTATGCAACAGGAGATGGAAAAATTATGAGAGCTGATAATAGAGCTGTAGGATTTGGAAATCATGTTAGAATAGATCATGGTTTTGGATATGTAAGTATATATGCTCACATGAGCAAAATTGAGGTAAAAAGAGGATATAGAGTCAAAAGAGGAGATATAATTGGCTATGTTGGTAATACAGGTAGATCTGTTGCTCCTCACCTTCATTATGAAATAGTTAAAGATGGGAAAAAAATAAACCCAATTAACTTTTATTCAGGTAGTTTATCTCCAAGTGAATTCAAAAAGCTTGTAGAACTAGCATCTCAAGAGAATCAATCACTTGATTAAGATATGTTAGGAAGTCTCCCAGAAAAAAAATATTATAGTATAAGTGAGGTAGCTGCTCACTTCAATGTAAATAAATCTCTTCTTAGATACTGGGAAAAAGAATTTAATGAAATAAAACCAATGATAAAATCTTCAGGTATTAGAAAATATACAAATGAAAATATTGAGATTATTTCTGTTATATACTCATTATTAAAAAAAGATGGGCTAACTATTCAAGGGGCTAAAAAGAGACTTAAGTCAAAAGATGTTTCAAAAGAAGAAAATTTATCAATTCTGAAAAAACTTAATAAAATAAAGGAAGAATTAAAAACTCTTAAAAATAGTCTTTAATTATTTTTTTCTGAGAAATATGTCAACAGGTACTCCTGAAAAGTCATATTGTTTTCTAATTTGATTTTCTAAAAAACGTTTGTAAGGCTCCTTAATATATTGAGGGAGGTTACAATAAAATGCAAATTGAGGATACTTTGTAGGGAGCTGCCTACAAAATTTTATTTTTACATACTTCCCTTTAGTACTTGGTGGAGGTTTTTGTTCAATTATTGGCAGTATATAATCATTAAGTTTTTTTGTAGAAATCTTATAATTTCTTCTATTATTTACTTCCATTGCTATTTTTATTCCATCAAATATTCTCTGTTTTGTTAAAGCAGAAAGAAATACAACAGGAACATCAATAAATGGAGATATTTTTTGGGATATTTCTTCTTCAATCTGTTTTGAAGTTAAATGATCTTTCTCAACCATATCCCATTTATTTACAAGAATAACTACCCCTTTCTTATTATTTGCAGCTAGCCAAAATATATTTTGAACTTGTGAATCAAATCCTCTTTTTACATCAAAGATGATCAAACAGGTATCAGAGTTTTCAATTGCCCTTATAGATCTAAGTATTGAATAAAATTCAATATCCTCTGAAATTTTAGTTTTTCTTCTAATCCCAGCAGTATCGATCAAATCAAACTCAAATCCAAATTGATTATATCTAGTATATAAACTATCTCTGGTTGTCCCAGCCACATCAGTCACAATGAATCTATCTTTACCGATAAGTGAATTAATAAATGATGACTTTCCAGCATTAGGTCTTCCTACGACAGCAAACTTTGGAACATCGGAAATTATTAGTTCCTCTCTAGGAAGTTTTTGTGCTAATAAGTCTAGAAATTCACCTGTTCCTGATCCGTTAATTGATGATAAACAGAATAGGTCTTTAAACCCTAGAGAGTAAAATTCATTAGAATCATCAATAAGTTTAGAATTATCAACTTTATTTACTAAAAGTAAAGTCTCTTTGGAGGATTTATGAAGCAAATCTGCAATTGACTGATCAGTACCAGTAAGACCATCTTTAACATCAACTAAGAATAAAATTACATCAGCCTCTTCAATAGCTAATACTACTTGCTTATCAATCTCCTTTTGAAAAACATCGTCACTAGAGGGGAGATATCCACCCGTGTCAATAACACTAAATTCAACACCATTCCAGTCAGACTTTCCATAATGCCTATCTCTTGTAACTCCACTAACCTCATCAACTATGGCTTCTTTCTTCTCAATTAATCTATTGAAAAGTGTAGATTTACCGACATTTGGCCTTCCAACAATTGCTACAATTCCACTCATTTAATTAAAAATTATATCCAAATTTTTTTAAAGAAGATGGGTCATTCCTCCAGTTCTTTTTTACTTTGATAAATACTTCTAAAAATATTTTTTTACCAAAAAATTTCTCAAGATTAAATCTTGCCTTAGTAGCAACTCTTTTTAAGGAGCTCCCTTTATGGCCAATTAATATTCCTTTTTGAGATTCTCTTTCAACAAGAATTAAAGATCTAATTTTTATAATTTTTGGTAACTCCTTGAATTCTTCAGTAATTACCTCAACAGAATATGGGACTTCTTTATCATAATGAATTAAAATTTGTTCTCTAATTGATTCATTCACAAAGAATCTTTCGGGTCTATCTGTAAATTGATCTTTAGGAAAAAATGGTGGAGAAAAAGGAAGTTCGTCTTTAAAAATATCTATAAGCTCGTCAACAAAAAAACCTTCAATTGCAGATACAGGATAGATATCAATATCAGGAAATATTAATTTCCAGTGAGCTATTGAATCCTCTAACTCCTGTTGACTGGAAAGGTCAATTTTATTAATCAATAATATTATTGGGATTTTAAAGGAATTTAATTTTTCAATTAAAGAATCATCAAACGAATCTTTATTGCCAACCTCTTCAACTATTACTAGAAAATCTGAATCAATTAGAGTTTCTTTAATAAACTTCATCATTGCCTCTTGAAGCTTATAACTTGGATTTAAAATACCTGGTGTATCTGACAAAACAATTTGATAATCATCACCATTTACAATTCCTCTAATTCGATGTCTTGTAGTTTGAGCTTTAGATGTAATAATAGACAGTTTTTCTTTCATTAAAGAGTTTATCAATGTTGATTTACCAACATTTGGCCTACCAATTATTGAAACAAATCCAGATCTATGTTTATTATTAGACATTTTGGCAAAGATAACTACTTAAATCAAATGCTTAAGCCATGAGTAATGAAAGTTTACTATATTTGCATTTCAAATCGCGAGGTAGAGCAGTAGGTAGCTCGTTGGGCTCATAACCCAAAGGTCGCAGGTTCGAGTCCTGCCCTCGCTACTAAAAACAATAAAACGGTTAAACTTCTATAAAGTTTAACCGTTTTTTTATACACAATTTAGAATGTATATTGTACTTCAATTATAATTTTAAAAAAATGAAAAAAATATTTTTAATTTTTGCATCCATCCTTTTTATTGGATGTACTAATACAACTGGACTTGTTGTGAATATTGATGATGATAAATCAAATTCAATTAGACAACATTATGAAAATTATCTAAATAATGATGTTGAAGGCCTTAAATCTCTTTGGTCTCCTGATCTACAGGTATTTTTAAACAGTGTAGACGCTATTTCTCTTGACGAATTAGTAGGTTTACTTGAAGCTCAACATTCTACTTATTCAATAAGTATGCAATGGGGAACTGATGAAGATACAAGTTATTGGGTAGAAACAACTGATTATCCTGGAGCGGACTCTTATAATCCAGCCACTGTTACACAAACTTGGTTTAATTGGATTGCAACTAGTAAGCTTACTGGAGAGACAATAACAATGCCTGCTCATATTAGCTTCTTCTGGGGAGAAGATGGAAAAATTGCACAGGAATATCATATGTATGATACTGCTGCAATGATTGCAGGTATTGAAGCTGCACAATTAGCTGCATCTGAGTAAGAGTATCTTTAATTTAAATAAAAAACGGTTATACTTTTATAAAGTGTAGCCGTTTTATATATTTATCAAATGAGAAAATTATCTATTAAAAAACAACTTATACTTTGTCTAATATTTACTTTTTTAACTAGCTGCGATAACATTAGCATCAAAGAAAATAGTATTAATGAAAAGGAAGTTATAGCATACTATCCTGGGGGAAAAGAGTTAATTGATCAATATGATCTAAATGGGGTAACTCAGTTAATATATAGTTTCCTTCATTTAAGAGGTAACAAACTAGCAGTAGATAACAAAGAAGATAGCTTAACAATACTTCACTTAGTAAGTTTAAAAAATAAATATCCAAAACTAAAAGTTCTAGTCGCATTAGGAGGTTGGGGTGGATGTAAAACTTGTTCAGATATTTTCTCTTCAGCTGAGGGTCGAGAAGAATTTGCATCTTCAACTGCAAAAATTTTAGAAGATTATGATTTAGATGGAATAGACTTAGATTGGGAATATCCAGTTATTCCTGGTGTTCCTGGTCATAAATATCAAGATGAGGATAAAGATAACTTTACCGATCTTATTATTAGGTTAGACAATTATCTAACTTCACAACATATAATAAGTTTTGCTGCTGGAGGTTTCCAATCATTTCTTGACAAATCAATAGACTGGGATAAAGTCATGCCTTTAGTTGATCATGTAAATATTATGAGCTATGATTTATATAGTCAAACAAAAACAGGTCATCATACTCCCTTATATTCAGTCAATAACGAATCCTACTCAGTTGACAGTTCTGTAAGATATCTAACTGAAATTGGTATACCAAAAAGTAAAATAGTGATTGGTGCAGCTTTTTATGGAAGAATATGGGAAAACGTTCCTGATATAAAAAATGGTCTATTTCAAAATGCCAAATTTAAAAGAGCCATTTCTTTTAATGAACTACATTTACTTGATGATGGATATAATTTCTATTGGGATGAAAATGCAAAGGCTCCATATGGATTTAATAAAGATAAAAATGAATTCTTATCTTTTGATAACCCAAAGTCAGTTTCACTTAAAGCCAAGTATGTTATAGATGAGAATTTGAAGGGCATCATGTTTTGGCAACTTGGTGAAGACTCTCCCTCAAATGGACTTTTGGAGGCAATTAAAAACAAAATTTATAGTAACGAGTGATAAATATGGACTTTAATACTAATCCAATTTATGTATTATCCATTTTATGCTTTATGGTTGTTCTATCTATTTATGCTGGAAAAACCAAAACTGGAAAACAACTTGGAGGTCCAGCACTTCTAGTAATACTATTTACTGCTGTAATTGCAAATTTTAATTTAATTCCTTCTGCATCCAATAGTATTGAATTATATGATATAATTTTTAAATATGTAGCACCGATATCAATCTTTTTTTTACTATTAAAGGTAAATATAACAACAATTAAAAATGCTGGTTTACCTATGGTTGGATTATTTATAATTGGATCCTTAGCTACAACTTGTGGAATAATTCTTTCTTGGTATTTGTTAAATCCTGAATCACTTCTGGGAGAAGATGGTAAAATTATTGCAGGGATGCTTACAGGAACATATACTGGTGGAAGTGTCAATTTTAACGCTATTGCTCTAGAATATGAATTTCAGAAAAAAGGAGTTTTGTATGCAGGGACAATCGCTGTAGATAATGTTGTAACAGCAATTTGGATAATGATTACATTAATTTTACCAACATTTCTAAATCGAATTTGGAAGAGCAATAAAAAATTCATTTCTAATAGAATTCAACCTAATAAAAAAACTGAAAACGAGCGTATCAGTATAAATTCTTTATCATGGTTATTATTTCTTGGAATTAGCGCTTATTATGTCTCAGATATTTTTACAAGTTATGTAATTGATATCCCATCAATTTTAATTCTTACAACTATAGGTATCATGATGGCTCAAAGCAAGTTTATATCAAATATAAAAGGCTCTCAAGAACTTGGTCTATATTTAGTTTATATTTTTTTAGCAGTAATAGGAGCTTATTGTGAAATAGGTGCAGTTAGTCAGCTTCAAGAAATTGGATTATTATTATTAATATTTACAATTTGTTCAGTACTGATTCACGGTATATTATTTATTATAATTGGCGGCATTATATATAGAGACTGGGAAATGATTTCAATTGCGAGTCAAGCTAATATTGGAGGTGGAGCATCCGCTATAGCACTTGCTGAGGCATTTGATAGAAAAGATCTCATTTTACCTTCAATTTTAGTGGGTAGTCTTGGAAATGCTTTGGGAACTTATCTTGGATTTTTTGTAGTTTACATTCTTTGAAAAAAAAGAATTTATCCTCTTTTTAAAAAATTTAATTTTTTAAAGTATTATTTCATCAGAAATCTGCTGAATATAATTTAAAACCTCATCTTCTACAATACTATAATATATATCAACTTCCTTACTATCTTTTCCTTTATATCTTTTAGAAAGGTTTAAAGAGCTTTGACCAGTAATATGAGAATATATTACACAACTAGCAAGGTAGGTGCCATTAGGATTTGGATGTTTATTATCTTCCATTAAAAGGTTGAACTTAGGGTATCTTGATTTAAAAAGCTTGAATGCTCTTCCTACAGGAATAATTTTAGTATTTGTTTTTGAAACTATTAATTTGATACTTTCCTCAATTGGATATTCTAAATTCATAGTGTTAAACTTTTCAATAGTCGGATACATCCAGGTAGAAAAGAAATGTATTTGAGTTTTAGGAGGGATTAATGATCTTATGAGATCAAAATAAACTTTTGTGTCATCTGGATTTGAAAGTGGATAAGTACTATGTTCCTGAATAATTATATGATCAAATGTTTCATTTTTAAGCAATAATTTTAAATTAGGATTATTCCAATGATCTCTGAGTTTTGCAGAAGGGATTGAAATATGATTTACATCAAAATTTAAGCCACTCTCAATGGACATTTGTTCTACTTGAGAAGGAAGATTCCAATAGAAAGTAAAACTATTACCAATAAAAAGCACTTTCTGGTTTATTGGAATATGTGAGTTAGAATAGGGATTTTGATTAAATGCGAAACCAGTATTAAAGCAATTTGATATTAAAATCAATAACACTATTCGCTTAAAAATATAAAGCATTTAATAAATATAAAAAGAGTTATATGTAATCAAAAAAAAACCTGTGGTAATCCACAGGTTTTTCTTGTAGTAATCTTATTTAAGCTGAGATAATTTTAAACAAAAATCAACATAAAATAAGCTTAAATATTATTACTTAGCCCACCAAAGTTTTGTTGCTAACTTATCAGGACCTTGAGTGCTTAAAGCAGATTGAAGATTTGATTCATTATTAGTATACATACCCGTTGGATACTGAAATCTTTGAGGGTAAGCACCATCTAACTCTCCTAAACCAAATATATCAGGGTCTGATACTCCATTTGCAAGTACACTTGGATAACCTGAGTCTCTAACAATTGCCCATGCTTCAAAACCATCTGTATAATGTGCTAACCACTTTTGAGTTGCAATCTTTTCCATATTTTGCTCACTACTACCATTAAGTTTTGCCATATCACTTGTAGCAATAAAGTTTTCAACTTCACTTGATGGAACATCCCATAATGCCATTGCGTGTCTTAAACCATCTTGGTAAAAACTCTGAGCATCTCCTCCAGCTAAACCTAAAGTTATTGCTTCAGCAATTAAAAAATGACTTTCTGCAGCAGGAAATACAATTCTTGGATAAATAGGATTACCTGAGTTATGAGCATTTGTTACAATTGCCGCTGGTTCAGAAAATAAATTTCTGTCTAGCATATGCTTTATTTTTGCATTTAATCTAGTTGGTTGACCAATATAATTAACACCTGCTGGCATTGTTATCGTGTAACCATCTCCATTAGCAGTTTTTGTGTAAACCGCATCCTGATCATCAAGAACACCTGTAAGATATTCAACATGCTTGTCAAATAAAGCTACACCATCACCTTCCGTTGGCTTATTCCAAGCAATAGTTCCTCCAGCACTTGTTTTTGCCATATAAGGAAGTCTTGGGTCATTATTGTCTCTTAATGGATCTACCAAGCTTTTTCCTAGGTGCCAGTTACCTCCACCATAAAAGTTATGCCAGATATCACCATAAACAGCACTTGTCCATTGACTTATTTCAAGATCTCTTTCAATTAGAGCATTTTTGCTTGCAAGAACTCCTGATGAGATTGCAGAACTTATTGCTGAAGAAGCAAAAGAAGCTCCAGGAGCTCCATAAGCTCTTAAAGCTAATCTAAGTTTCATGCTGTTTGCAAGACCTTTCCATGCTTGTAGATCTCCTGCGAAGAAAAGATCATTTTCAGCTAACATGTCAACTCCACTTCCTGTAGTTGTTTGAGATCCAATAATACTTACTGCCTCATCTAAATCAGAAATTAAAGACGAATAAATTGTAGCTTGATCATCAAATGCAGGTTGAGTTATGTCAGGATTAGAAGCTTCTGAAAATGGAATCATTCCCCATGTATCAGTGTATAGTTGATAGTATAAAGCTTTCATTACTAACGAAATAGCATAATAGTTAGGGCTTTCTAGTTCTCCGCCCTCCTTTACAAAATTGGTAAACGCTGTAAGCTGACTATTATAAGCACCTATCCAGGCATCATGAGTGTCATTTGTCCAACCAGCACAATATGAATAACATGCACCATCATCCCACCAATTTGCGCTATAGCCAAATGTGTGTTGACCCGCGTATCTATCAGCGTGAATAAGATTACCTCTCCAGTAAGTAAATCTATCTTGTGCGAAAAGCCCAATTTGGGTATTTGTTACAAAATATTTTGCACTTACATCAGCAGAAGCTAACGCATCTGGTCTTTCATTGATTTCATTGAAATCATCTGTACATGACACAACTAGTGTCATTGTTAAAAGTGTAAATATTAAAAAATTATAGTTTTTCATAATTTGGGTTTATTAAAAGTTTAAAGTTAAGTTAACACCGACACTTCTTATAGAAGGGGCAGCGTATGATTGATATCCCTGAGCACCAATTGTAGTTCCTAGCATATTTTCTGGATCAAAACCAAAGCCAGTACCTCCTCTTGAATCTTTTGTTATAAAGAAAAGATTTCTACCAATTAATTGGATAGATGCATTTTCAACACCAAATCTTTCAGTATTTGGAATTTGATAACCAAGTGCAACTTCTCTCAATCTAACATTCGTTTGGTCGTAAACGTAGTTTTCAGCAATACCTGACTGTGAGCTCCAGTATTGTTGACCAGTTATAGCAACATTGTTAGCACCGCCAGTTCCGGTGTTTGTTCCTGAAAGAGTAACACCATCTCTATATTGAAGAGAGGCAGCTGATACACCGTTAACATCTAAGTCTCTAGCAGTCATTGAATAAAATTCTCCACCAAATCTTCCATCTATTTGCAAGCTTAATGAAATATTGTCATATCTAAATACGTTAGACCAACCACCGATGAAATTTGGTTCAGCATTACCTAATAAATTGTCTGCTGCAGAGATAACGTGAAGACCTTCAGCAGTAACTAAATTCTGTCCTGAATCATTTGTCTCCCAAACAGTTCCATAGATATCACCAATGCTACCTCCAACCTGAGCTCTAAGCTGAAGATCTCCGCTGTTAGAATTTAAATATGCAAAGCTTTCAACATCGTCAATTAAGGATACAAGATAATTGTCGTTTCTAGCAAAATTAAGTGACGTATCCCATACAAATTTTCCACTTTGAATTGGACGACCACCAATAGTTACTTCAAAACCTTTGTTGTTAACTTCACCTACATTTTGTTTAAAGAATTGATAACCTGTAGCTGCCGGAACAGGAACATTGAATATCAAATCTGTAGTAGATATGTCATATACCGAAATATCAAAGTTTAACCTATTATTTAACATTACCAATTCCAGACCAAACTCAGTTGATGTAACTTGTTCTGGTCTTAAATCAGGATTTAACTTTACTGATGGTGCAGTTAAAGTTGTAAGTCCTAAATAACCTTGTCCGGGAACGTCAAAAGTTTGACTTAATTGATATGGATCAGTATCATTACCAACCTCAGCATATCCAGCTCTAACTTTAAATAAATCAAATGTCTGTTCTGTAGGATCAATAAATCTTGTTAAAAGTGCAGACACTGATGCAGAATAATATGCATATGATCTATTGTCCTCACTTAAAGTAGAAGACCAATCATTTCTTAGAGTACCATCAAGATATAAGAAATCATCATAACCTAAATTAATTGATCCATAAACTGAATTTACCTTTTTTGTCATCACAGGTCTGTGGACTGGAGCTGCAATTTCTACTGCATTAGAAAAGAAATATTTTGTTGGAATTTTGAAATTTCTAGCAAACTGATTGAATCCCTCAGATGTTCTTTTTGATAGTGTCCCACCAGCAGTTGCAATAAGGTTTATTTTATCGGTTAAATCTCTATTAGCAGTAACAACAAAATCAGTATTAAACTCTCCATAATTAGCCATGTCTAGTTGATATTGACCACTAGTCCAGAAATGATGTCCAGGTTTATCTAGCCTTTCAATTTTAGAATCAGTGAAATCAGCACCAACTCTAACAAATGCAGTTAACCAATCTGTGAAATCATAATCCATTTTAAAAAACCCAAAAAACCTAGATCTTCTATCTAAGTTTTCATCATGATATGACATCCAATATGGATTACCAGTTTGAGCATTTGCTCCACCATAACTTAAAACTTTGAATTCTGCTGGTGTTCCAGGATTTTCAACTTGATATCTCTCAAGCATAGATAATCTAACATTTCTTGGCATATTGTATAACATACCATAAATACTTTGTCCACTATTGGACTTACGGTTTCTAACATTTTGAGTAAAGTAAGTTGCCTTTGCATCTATTGATAGTTTATCACTTAAGTCCATTGTACCTCTAAGGTTAAATGAATGACTCTCTAAATGAGAGTTAGGTGTAAGATCTTGCGTGTCATTATTTGAGTACGAGAATCTTACTGAACCATCATCAAATCCTTTTTGAATAGATATTGAAGTTATAGCTCTAACCGCTGTTTGGAAGAAATCCTCAACATTATTTGGTTGAGCACTGTAAGCACTTACTCCTCCCGTAAAATCTGGTCTAATACTTCCATCCATTTGAGGACCCCAGTTTGCAGTACCCCAATTAGTATTTATATCAGTGTATGCAGCACCTTGTGAACCTTGTCCATATACATTTTGATATTCAGGCATAATCATTGGGTTGTCAAACGTTATGTTTGTATTTAATGTTATCCCTAAATCATCTCCTGCAACACCTTTTTTGGTTGTTATAAGTACAACACCATTTCCTGCTCTAGACCCATATAATGCAGAAGCATTAGGCCCTTTAAGTACAGATATACTTTCAACATCATTAGGATTAACATCAGTTAATCCACCGCTTGTAATTTTATTTTCCCATATACTATCACCACTGTTAATTCCATCTTGGTTAATTGGAACACCGTCAACAACAACAAGTGCTTGAGTGTTTCCAGTTAAGGAATTATTTCCTCTAAGAACAATTCTAGATGCAGAACCAAAAGATCCAGTATCTGTTATGTTTAAACCAGCAACTTTACCTGTTAGAGAACTAGCAATATTGTGATTTTTAATTACATTAATATCATCACCTGCCACTTCAGTAACACCGTATCCCAATGATTTTCTTTCTCTTGAAATACCTAAAGCTGTAATAACAACTTCATCAAGAGCATTATCAGGTACAAGTTGAACGTTTAATGAGGAAGAACCCACAACTAGTTGTTGTGATTCATAACCTACATAGCTTATAACTAATGTACTTCCATCAGATGATTCAATTGAAAAGTTACCATCAAAATCGGTAGTAGTACCTTGAGATGTTCCTTGAATAAGAATTGTAGCACCAGGCAATGGAACTCCATTATCATCGCTAACCGATCCTGAGATCTGCTGTGCAAAAGCTGAAAGACCAAAAGTCAATGACAGCAATGCGCTTAGAAATATATTTTTTCTCATAATTATTATTAATTAAATTATTGTTAATTTTTTATAAATATAATATTAATAAAATAATTTACAGTCACAAAATGTGATAATACTGCATTTATACTGCACTATATTTTGTAAAATTATAATTAATAATTCTAAATGCTGAGAATATAACTATTTAAGTCTTCTCCATTTGATAATTTAAGTTTTTTTGACAACCTATATCTTTGACTCTCTACTGTTCTAATTGATATTCCAGAAATTCTTGCAATTTCATTATTTGAATGATTCATTTTAATATAAGAGGCAAGTCTAATATCAGTTTGACTTAGCTTTGCACTTATATTAAGTTTTTTATAAAATTTTGGATAAACTTGACTAAACATTTTATCAAAGTCTTTATAGCTTTTTTCAGAATTTGTAATATTTGAAATCTCACTTTTAATTTTACTAGAACTTGTACTTTCTTTTCCTATTTGTTTTTTAATTCTGTTCAGGTATTCATTTCTTTGAGAAATAAAATTAATCTTGCTAAACAACTCCCTTTGCTTTAAATTCAGTTCATCTTTTATTTTCTCTTTTTCAAAATTTAAAGTTTTATTCTTTTCTTTTTGAAGATCAAAATTAAATTTAAGTGTAACTGAAATTAGAAGTAAAATGATAAAAGAAATGATATAAATTGTTGTTAATCTTGAGTTTCTAATTTTTGAAACTCTTAAATCATTTTGTTTTTCACTTATTAAAATTAATTTTTCCAAACCACTAAACTCTTCTTCTTGAAATTGATATGTTGGTTGCTCGTTTAAAAATATAATTGAATCTTTTACATTAAGAAGATTAGCTATTGAGTTTTCATTAATATATATTTTTTCTAGAAGTTTAAAGTTGTTGAGTTTTTGAGGTTGGGTGATTTGTTTAGTGTTTAGGTTTTCTATAATTAAATCTTTTGCCTTATCAATCATACCTAGAGAATAATACACATTAGAGATCTCAAAATTTACTTTTGGAATTTCATTTGGAATGTCATTTAGTAAAGATCTGGAAACAAGAAGGTAATTTAATGACTCCATTAACTTACCTTTAGATTTTAAAAATTCTGCATAAGAGCGATTTGCACTTGCAAAATATAAATTATAAACCAATTCTTTAGATCCATCTGAAACCATACCTTCATAAAAAGTTTTGCTTTTCTGAAAATATTCATTTAAATGCTCTTCATTCTCTGATATTAAGAATAATTCAATATAGCTTTGATATGTTGCATGGATTTCTTGAGGGGTTCCATTTTTTTTTCTTCTTTCAAAAACTTGATCTAGTAAGTCCCTAGATGCATTTATATCACCTTGATCTCTTTTAATTAGTGATAAATTAACTAAAGACGTATTAATTCCGTAGTATTTTTCTTCTTGATGCTCTGGATCAAAAAGTTTAAAATTATTTAAGGCCTCGTTATAAAATTTTTCTGCATCATTATACTTCATTTTTTGATAGTATACATTCCCAATTATTACTAGAGCCCAAGGTGGTTTAATTACATTTTTATTTCTTCGTTGGCTTGGACTTAACAATTCATAGAGCTCTAACGAACTAGTTAAATATTCAAAAGCTGTTTTTAATTCCCCTAAATAAAAATATGTTTCTGCCAGATAATAATTTGTATTGACAAAATCAAGTGATATTTTATCATCATCTTGAAATGAATTTAAGGCTTGAAATCCAAATTTAATCGCTTTTTGATACTCTACTTCCTTATATTTTCTTATTGAGTCATTTAATGACTTTATATCTTCTTGACTAATTAAAGAGCATATACTAGAAAAGTAAATACCAAATATTAAAATATTTTTTAGAAATTTCATTTGTAAAATTCAACATTTCCTTCCCAATCTGGATCAGCTTTTCCAATCCATTTGTTGTTGATTGTATCTAATGCAATTGCATGAACTCTCCCAAAATAACCTTTTTCTCTAATCCTTTCTATATTAATTGAATCTGGATAAACTTCATAATCATTAGATCTATTTAAACCTATATGACTCTCAATATATATTGGACTTTCATATTTATATACTCTGGGCAGAAATAAAGACTCACTTAAAGAAAAGTTTTGTTTTAAATATCTGTATGCCACTTGATTAATTGCGATTGGGATCTTATTACCCCCAGCTGCTCCAAGAGCAAGAACTACTCTATCATTACTAGTAAAAATAGTTGGAGAAATATGAGAGGAAGCTCTATCACCTGGTTTATCCTCACCCAGATATCCGCCAAGATATGGTCCCATAGTTACATTATATAAGAATCCTAAACCTTTTGTTGCTACTTTAGAACCCATCTTAGGCCCAAGAGTTTGAGTAAGAGAAACCACGTTTCCATATTTATCTGAAGTTGTTAAGTGAGCAGTATGACCTTGGGCAATGTCAGCAATATTAAAATTATGTAAATTGTTGTATGCCATTTCAGTATTATTTTCGATGGAAGATGCAATCTGAACTGCTCTTTCTATTGAAAGAATACTATTTATAGAATCAATATCTTTTTGAAATGGTCTGTATTTATATGCTTCTTCAATTGCACTTGAAATCTTCAGAGTCCAATCTCTTTCATTTGTAATTTTTAATTGATCAAAAATCTGAATCATCTGCACTGTAATAGATCCATAAGATGGAAGGTTCAGTGTATGGATATTATAACCATTAAATTTACCAACTAAAATTTCAGACTTTTTTGCAGTGTAATTTTTTAAATCATCTTTTGTTATAAATCCACCATTTGTTTGAATATCACTAACAATTTTATCTGCAATTTCCCCTTCATAAAAACCTTTTTTTCCATTTTCTGAGATAATTTTTAATGTATTTGCTAAATCTTTTTGAATTAATCTATCACCTATTTGAAATGATTCGCCACTCGAGTTTAAAAAGTATGTTCTTGTTCCTTCATATAAATTAATTTTTTCTTTCTCACTTTGTTGTCTTATAACTTCTCCCGGGAGCAAAATATACCCTTTATTTGCAACACTTATTGAAGGTTCCATCACAGTCTTAAGATCTAAATCCCCATTTTCTTCATGAAGTTTAATTAACCCTGCAACAACACCTGGGATTCCAATAGTCTCATATCCATAACTTGGTAGGTTATTATCCTCGTTACTAAAATTTTTAGGTATCTGAGTAGTTGCATCAATTCCCAGTATATCACCTTTTGCTTGTTTATATATAACCTGCAATCTTCCCCCTATTCCGCTCATACTAGGCTCAACAACTGATAGAGTAAATGCTGCTGCAACAGCAGCATCAAATGCATTTCCACCTTTAGAATAGATTATTTTTCCTGCATTAGATGCAATAGGATGGGGTGAAGAAATTAAACTATTTGAATAAATAGAATCATCATTACAAGCAATTATTCCAAGTGAGAGAAATACTACAAATATTTTTTTAATCATAACCAATAAAAAAAGGTTTGTAAAAATTACAAACCTTTTTTAAAAGTATTACTTTTTTTGAAAAGTATTATTGATTCACTTGTGTTTTAGTGAAAATTCCAGGATCATCAGCTGGAGCATTTGAATTAGAATTTAACTCATTTGCAGACCATGGCATTCTCTCCGGGTAAGGAGCTCCAGGACCATCAACTAAAACAAAAGGAACAGAATATGCGGCATCTGAAGCTCTTAATCTTCTAGCATCATTAAAAGGAATATGCATTCCAAATCCTGAGACATATCTTTCCTCTATAACTTCTCTTAGAAAGGCTGTTTTTGCATCAACGCCGTCTTGATTCTCAACTCCTCCTGAATTAAAGTCTGAAGCTACATAAGCTTCATACTTATATGGCTTTGAAGAGTGATTACCATTAATATTACCTCCTGAATTTAACCAAGCTCTCACATTATTAAGATGCGGTAACCCGTCAGCTACTCCACCTTGTCTTGCTTTTGCTTCAGCAAGGATTAACTCATTTTCAAAATATGTAACCATATTTTGAGGCTCATCCTCTGAAATAATACCAGTATTTGCAGAACCACTATTGTTATTTATTATATAATAGTTATATCTAGCTGTTTCATCAGTTTTAGAATTATTTCTGTTAATTGAATTTGAACTATTTAATAATTGTAATAAATAGCTCTCAGTATCACCTACTTTATTTCCAAGATCACCTGACCTTGAACCATTTAGAATTGTAGCAAAAAGATTAACATCCCCACTATTTTGAGATGCTGGTGGGTTAAATTTCATATCACCAGATGCAGAACTAATTCCATTGTTAGCAGCTGAAGCCGCAGCACTATAGTTCTTTTGATGAAGATTAAAACGAGCTATTAAAGTATATGCAGCTTCAATCCATTTATTTTTGTCACCTCCAAAATAAATATCTTGTGATAAACTACCTCCAGAAGAAGATTGTAATGTAGAAATTCCAGAATTCAACTTTTGAATTGCTGAAGTGTAAACTGAAACTTGAGAATCAAAAACTGGATCTTCAATCTCTGGATTACCTGCCTCACCATACGGAATATCTCCCCAAAGTGATGCAGCCGTTCCAAATGCATGACCTTCGATTATCTGAGAAATTCCAACAAGTAATGTATTTGATGAGTTTTCCTGAATTTGTCTCATATTGCTTAAAACTCCAACATAAAGTGCATTCCATTCACTATTTGACTCAACTGTTGATAAGCTATATCCATAGATATTAGCATATAAGGATGTAAAGCCAATTAATTGACCTGAATACATACCACTAATTCTATTTAAGTGTCCAAGTTGCATCTGAATATTAGCCAACTGAGAACCTGTTAAAAATAATCTATCCTCAACATCTGAAATTAAGATATCATTTGGATTTGAATTAATGTCATCATTTAAATCCTCACATGAAAATGAGAAAATTAAAATGATTGCTAAAATTGATTTTGTAAATAATTTTTTCATTTTTAATAATTTATAGTTAGACTAAACAGAAAACCTTTTGTCTGTGGATTTGTAAAATATTCAACCCCTTGAGCAGTACTTACTCCAATTGTATTAATTTCAGGATCAAGACCCTCAACTTTATTAATGTTAATTAGATCTCTACCGCTAAACGATAGCATAACATCACTAAGTCCAATCTTTTTTATGGATGGAGAATCCAAGACATAACTTAAAGTAATATCTCTAAGCTTCGTCCAAGTTGCGTCTACTACGGCAAAGTTATAAGCTTGGTTATCACCAAAACCTCCTCCAATACCTGTTCTATACCAACTCTCATCAAGAAGTACAGGTCCACCTCCAAAATCTCTAACCCTACCTCTTACTGTTGTACCAGCTGCAATTGTATTACCTGCATAATTAACAAGGTTTTGGTCAAGAGTCATTCTGTTAGCTGTTTCTTGATTAGTTCCAAACCTGTTAAGTACCCATAGTGTTCTTGGAGAAAATAATCCTCCCTCTGAGTGTTCAAGAACAGCATTAAGTCTCCAATTTTTATATCTCATATTAAGAGAAACTCCTCCTCTCCAGTCAGGATTAGGATCACCTAAAACTTCAGGACTTGAGGTTATTTGAGGGAATCCATCAGAATTTAAGATAAAACTTCCATCAGGATTCTTTTGAGAGGATGTCCCATATAATGCACCAAGTGGATATCCAACAACAGCTCTTGAACTAACAGAAGCTCCTGGGGATAAATTAATCGACTCAGTTCCATACAAGTCTGTAACCTCATTCTCATTTGTTGACCAATTTATAGAAGTAGATAAACCAAAATCAGATGTATTTACAAAATCATATCCCATATCAATTTCTATACCATTATTAGTCATTTCTCCATAATTACCATATTGTGTTGAAAAACCAGTTGATGGAGAAAGTGTTACATCTAAAAGTATTCCTTCAATTATGTTATCATAATATGTTACTCCTAATGATAGTTTGTCATCAAAAAATCTGAAGTCACCACCAATTTCCCATTCAGTTTTAATTTCAGGCTCCAGGTTTGGATTACCTAAATTGTTGTCTAATCTAAAACCTCCTCCAAATAAGTTACTATCTAAAGGATCACTGTAAGTAGAATATCCAAATCCACCCTCAGCTAAAGTTTCAAATTTATGAGCAGATGGCTGAACACCTACCTGACCCCATGAAGCTCTTAGTTTTGCAAAAGACATATTATCAGATTCAATTACATTTTCTGTTAAAACCCATGCTGCATCTGCTGCAGGATAAAAGAATGTCCCGCTAATTGTCGAAGATGCCTCTAGTGCTCCTGAAACGTTAAGGAACAATTCATCATTTACATCAAAATTAAGAACACCATATCCTCTATTAGATCTTCTGAAAGTTCGGAAGTTATCAAATGAAGATGCTTCAGCAGAAGTGTTTAAAGCTACAGTTTGCTTACTAGAATTAACTAAAAATCCTGTAATGTTACCCGATATACGATTATATTTTCTATCAAAATAACTCCAACCTGCAGTTGCTGTTAAATTTACCATATCTCCTAGTTCAAATGTTGCTTTACCAATTAAATCCATAGAAGAAACTCGAACATCAATAACATCCTCTTGAAACTGACCGTTAGCTCTTGAGCTGGCATCTCCAACTGGAAAGAAATATGTTCTTTTATCATCAGTTACATCAACATTACCTCTTGCTATAATTGTAAAATTATTAGCCGGCTTAATAGTTAACTGAGGAGTAACTGTAACTCTATTAACTTTAGTGTTTGAAGTTTGCTCATTTACAGTCCATAAAGGATTTGTATATCCTTGGTTTTGACTTTGACCAATTTGTCTTCTATAAGATCTACCTCTATTAATAAATTCATTACCACTAGAATCAAAGTATGAACCTTTATAATCCCTTCCATCAAAATCTGGTGGTGTTCTCAAATAACCCAACATCAACCCTGAAGTATTTGAACTTTGTTGAATTCTGTTAGAGTCTGTAAATGTATATGCCATTTTACTAGAAAGAGTAATTTTATCGTTCAATTTAGCTTCATAATTTAATCTTGCATTAGTTCTATCATAAGAAGCATTTCTTATCACACCATCTTGAGATAGATTTCCTAAGCTGAAGAAATAGTTACTGTTTTCACCACCACCACTTATTGTTAAGTCATTTTGAAGAGCATTTCCAGTTCCAAAAATTGAGTTAAAGTTTTCTTCAACAAATGTTTGTGTAGAGTTTTTATCATCAACTCGTTGATACTCTTTACCATTTTCAGCTACAAAATATGCACCAGCTCTGTATGTATCAGAACCACCTGATCTTCCAGGAATGTAGTCCCCCCATGATTCTACTTTAGTATCACTAAAGACTCCATTTTGTCCTTGACCGTATGTATCTTGCAGAGGAATTCTCTCAGAAATTTCGTCAAAAGAATAACTTGACTTGAAAGATATTTTTGCTTCTCCTCTTTGCCCTTTCTTTGTTGTAATAACAACAACACCATTTGCAGCCCTACTACCATATAAAGAAGCAGCAGACGCACCTTTGAGAACGTTAACGGATTCTATATCATTTGGATTTAAATCATTCAAACGTGATCCTTGAGACACACCTCCATTAGAACCTGTAATACTGTTACCTCCTGCGTAAGAAGTAGTGTTATCTAGTGGAACACCATCCACTATAATAAGTGGCTGAATAGATCCATCAATAGTATTGGCACCACGAATTCTAATTGCACTTCCAGCTCCTGGATCACCATTAGATCTAGTAATTCTTACACCTGAAGCTTTTCCGCTTAAGGCATTTACAACTGTAGGCTCAGCTGATCTAATAACCGCATCGCTGTCAATAACAGAAGATGTAGAACCTTGCTGATCTCTAATAGCAGCAAACCCAAGAGCAGTTACTACTACCTCTTCAAGTTCATTGTCAAGTTGTAAAGAAATATTTATGCTACTTTGGCCAGAAACTGTAATATATTCAGTCGTGTAACCAATATAACTTATTGCAAGGACTTCGCCTTGATTAACGGTAATTTCAAAATTTCCATCAAAATCCGTCGAGACCCCTGTGTTAGTATCCTCAATGATAACGTTTGCACCTGGAAGAGGTACACCATTTTCATCAGTTATAACACCATTTACAGAGCCTTGACTAAAAGACAGTAATGTAAATAGTAAAAATACTGTTGTTAGTATCTTTTTCATATTTATGTTAATTTTATGTTAACTAATTTATGAATTATTCTCAAAAAACAATGCTTATAACTGAGAAAATTTATCATATAATACTCCTCTTTATGAGAAGTTAACAATTTGAAAACTTTACAAAGTTTATTTAAAATTGAAAAGTAGATTTACTAAATAGTAGATTCAATTATGAATAAATGAACAACTATAGAAAAAATTTAATCATCTTTAATAACAGGATATTTAACTCCAAGTTGATCTAAATATGTATCATACTTAGTTTCATCAAAGTAGAATTCCTTTAATTTATTCTTATATCTCTCCATTATATCTACATTTAAATATGTAGCAGGAGGATCATTTTCAGAAATCATAGGTTTATACTCAGTTTCTTTTTTCTGAATATTTTCAAAGTAATTCTTTGCCTCATCTAGTTTCTCGGGCTTTAAGAGAAAATCTAATACCGTCATAGCAACAACTTTAGCTCCAGCATTTGCACCTTTGTGAGCTATTGGAGTTGCCATAGAAATTGCATTTGACCAATGATGTCCTTGCAGTCCTGGGATATTTGATGGAAATCTAAGTGTAACTGTTGGTACTTTCCATGATATATCACCAATATCATCTGAACCTCCACTTATATTATATGGAAGAGGAGCCCCTATTTTATTAAGTTTAGTTGCAAGACCATTAGTATTCCTTGAATTAACTTCTTTTTGAACTGCAACAGCAAGCTTTTGATCATCCTCTGACCATTCTGGAAGACCAATTGTTTGAATATTTTCATACATCTCCTCAGCTATAACTTTGTTAAAATGTCTTGGCCATGCAGTTCCAATTATTTTTGAGGTAAAGTTAGTATCAGTCATTAAAGCAGCTCCTTCAGCAATTTTATTAGCTTTTTCATAATTTTCCATTATACCTTCATATGTTATGTTTCTTATGTAAAACCATATTGAAGCTTTAGAAGGAACAACGTTTGGTTGGTCTCCTGCATCTGTAAAAATTGAGTGAGATCTTTGATCTGGATGCAAATGTTCTCTTCTGTAATTCCATCCTATATTCATCAATTCAGCAGCATCAAGAGCACTTCTTCCTCTCCAAGGTGCAGCTGCAGAATGAGCCGTTTCTCCCTCAAATGTATATTCAACAGAAATCAATCCAGTTCCTGTTGCCTTACCCCATGAAACAGATAAGTTACTACTTACATGGGTAAAAATACACAAGTCAACATCATCAAAATAACCATCTCTTACATACCAAGCTTTAGTTCCAATTTGTTCTTCTGCAACTCCTGGCCACAAAACTAACTTACCAGCTATGTTATTTTCTTCCATAATTTTTTTAACAGATAGTGCAGCTGTAATGACAACAGGAAGGCCTGAATTATGACCCTCTCCATGTCCTGGCGCACCTTCTACCATTGGTTTATGATATGCAACACCTGGGTATTGAGATGCTACTGGAATTCCATCAATATCACTACCTAAGGCTATAGTAGGACCACCTTCACCATTTGACCAAGAAGCAAGCCATGCAGTTGGAATATCTGAGATAGCATATTCAATTTCAAATCCATTTTCTTCAAGTATTGAAGTTAAATATTTTGAAGTCTCAAACTCTTGAAATCCGAGTTCAGCAAAGCTAAACACTTTGTCTACCATTACCTGTGTAGCCTTTTTATCATCCTCAACCATCTGAGATACTTGAGTCTTAAGATTATTTATTTTTCTTTTTGAATATTGTGATTGAAGATTTAAAAATGAACCTAAAACAATCAAAACGGTAATTATTCTTTTTGAATTTCTCATAATTATAAAGTTAGAAATAATATCTTTTAAATGATTCTATGGCTGCATAGTCTGCTAGACCCATTTTCTTATATTTTTTAGCAGTTTCATTATTTCTCTCCTCAGCTCTTACCCAGAACTCTCTTAAATCCTGCCCTTGGAACATTACTCCATCTTTTTGAGTTTGGTGAAAAAATATAGCATTTCTTTTTCTTAATACTTGAGCTGGGCTCATAGGTACTGCCATATCAATATCATGAATATCCCACTCAAGCCATGCACCTCTATATAACCAGAGCCAACAGTTTTTAATAAATTTTTCACCTTCAAGAGAATCTAAAGCATTAAATAGAATATCAAGGCATACTTTGTGGGTTCCATGTGGATCTTCAAGGTCTCCTGCAGCATAAATTTGGTGAGGTTTGATCTTCTTTATTAAAGAAGCAGTTATTAAAATATCTTTTTTTGAAGCTGGTTTCTTCTTAATTCTTCCAGTTTCATAAAATGGTAAATTCATAAAATGTGTATTAGAATCAGGTATTCCAATATATCTAGTTGCAGCAGTTGCCTCACTTTTTCTAATAAACCCTTTAAGTTTTCTTACTTCAAGTGAATCTACTTTACCCGATTTCTTATCTTTTAGTTCCTTTACTAATTTTTTAATATTTACACCTAATTCATCAGGAAACATGTCTTTTGAAACCTCTATAAATTTCAATGCATCATGGTCAGAAACAGCAACATTTCCAGAAGATTGATATGCTATATGAACTTTATGTCCTTGTGAAACCAGTCTATCAAAAGTCCCTCCCATTGAAATTACATCATCATCAGGATGAGGGCTGAAGATAAGAACTCTTTTAGAACTTGGACTTTTTCTTTCAGGTCTTGTTGAGTCATCTGCGCCAGGCTTTCCACCGGGCCATCCTGTTATGGTATTTTGAAAATGATTGAACATTTTAATATTTAGACCATAAGATGAGCCTTCAAGGGCTAATAAATCTGATAGTCCGTTTTTGTTATAATCTTCGTCAGTTAATTTTAAAATTGATTTTTTTGTAATACTACATAACCATACTATAGCTTTTCTTTTCATTAAAGCTGACCAGTTGCATGGCCCAACTAGCCATGGTGTCCTAAATCTTGTTAGTTCGCTCGAAGACTCATTATCTAAAACTAAAGTTGCATTTTTATGGTTTTGGAGATAAGTAGAAGGAATAAGAGATGAAATGTTATTCTCAACCGACTTTTTTACAATTAGACTTTTTTGAACCCCCCACGCCATAATAATTATTCTTTTAGAATTAAAAATTGTTCTCACTCCCATTGTTATTGCCTTGGACGGGACATTTTCAATTCCATTAAAATTTTTACTTGCATCAAATCTTGTAGTGTGATCAAGAGTAATTAATCTAGTAGTTGAATTAAAATGAGATCCTGGTTCATTAAAACCTATATGACCAGTTCTTCCAATTCCCAAAAGTTGAATGTCAATTCCTCCATTTTCTATAATCTTATTCTCATAAAAATCACAAAACTTTTTAACTTCTTTTTCCTTAATTTCTCCTGAAGGAATATTAATATTTTCTTTAGGTATGTCAATATGATCAAATAAATTTTCATTCATAAAGTGATGATAACTGTTGCTATCATCTTTCTTAATTGGAAAATATTCATCTAAATTAAAAGCTATTACGTTTGAGAAACTTAATGATTCGTCATTGTGTATTCTTATTAATTCTTGATAAACTTTTGCTGGTGAGGATCCAGTTGCAAATCCTATTACACAATTTTTATTCTTCTTTTGTTTTGATTTTACTAAATCACAAATTTCTCTTGCAATTAAATTTGAACCTCTCTCAGAATTTTCAAAAGTTATAGAATGCAGTTTCTCAAATCTAGTTTCTTCATCAATACCAGGAGATTGATACTTAAGATTTTTTATTGCCATTTTCAAATATATTATGAAATAACAAAGTTAATAATGTTTTACTCAATTTATTATTATGTTTTTTTAATTTTACATAATTGAAATAAAATCTCAAAAATTTTAAAATGAATACAATAATTATAGGAAGCGGACCAGCTGGCTACACAGCAGCAATATATGCAGCTAGAGCAGATTTAAAACCAATCATATATACTGGACTTGAACCAGGAGGGCAATTGACTACAACAACTGAAGTTGATAATTTTCCAGGCTACCCTGCAGGTGTTGATGGTCCAACTATGATGAATGAGTTAAAAGAACAGGCAGAAAGATTTGGGACAGAAGTTAAAATTGATTTTATTTCAAAAGTTAATTTCTCTAAAGATAAAGGAGGTATTCATAAGCTTTACAATCAAAATGGGGATGAAATAATTTCTAAAACAGTCATAATTAGTACAGGTGCATCTGCTAAATATCTAGGTTTACCAAGTGAACAAAGATTAATTGGCGGTGGAGTATCAGCATGTGCAGTATGCGATGGATTTTTTTATAAGAATCAAGATGTAGCAATAGTTGGAGGTGGAGATACAGCTATAGAAGAGGCAACATATCTAGCAAAAATTTGCAGCAATGTGACAATGCTTGTTAGGAAGGATCATTTTAGAGCATCAAAGGCAATGCAAAATAGATTATCCAATTTTGATAATATCAAAGTTCTTTTTAATCATGAAGTTGAAGAGGTAATGGGTGAAAATGTCGTTGATGGTCTTAGGATAAAGAATAATATTAATAATGATACTTCAGAGTTAAAAATAACAGGCCTATTTATTGCTATTGGCCATTCACCTAATACTGACATTTTCAAAGGATTAGTTGAAATGGATGATAGTGGTTATATCATAACAGATAAAATCTCAACAAAAACAAATATTCCAGGTGTATTTGCAGCTGGAGATGTTCAAGATAAAGATTATCGACAAGCAATAACAGCAGCAGGAACTGGATGTATGGCCGCACTTGACGCTGAAAGATACTTGCAAGAAATTTAAACTCTTTTAATTGCTTTAATCCAACTTAAGGGTATGTTATTATTAATTGCATTTTGATAGTCACTTTCTAAACATGGGAGAAAAGAAATATTTGAATTATTTGATGGATTAATTAACATCCACCATTTTTCAGAAATCTTACTTTTATAAAATGTAATGTCTCTACCCGAAGTTTGAACAATATATTTGTTAAAGGTTTGAGAATCATTAAAATCAGACTCAGTAATTCTTTTATCAACACCATCCAAAAAATACCAAATTATTTCTGAATACAATTTATTTGATATTGCATTATTATTTAACTCAAAAAGCCCAAAAAAATTAGCTTTATTACTTTGACCAGCATATTTTGCAAGAATACATGATAACCTTGGATCAATTCCATTTGGACTGCCTTGAGAGTTTAAAGATTTTGTATCAAACCCCACTATGTTTGCATTTCTCATTATAGGTTCAGCTTTCATATTATTTTCAGAAATTTCACCCAATGAAATATATTCAAAAAATAATTTTTCCATTAACTGTATCTCATCATTAGAACATAAATGTCTCTGATATCCAATATTTGTAAAATCATTCAATTTATTTGAATCATCAACAATTATTTTATTCATGTAAGTTCTACCTGATATCAAATCTGATTCTTGATATAAGTCAAATTGATTATCAATAGATACTATGTTTATTTTATTAATTTGAGAATCAAAAGATTTGAAAATTGGGTAAATCAAATCATTACTTCCTCCAAAAATTACTAAAATTATATTTTTTGAAAGAAGTTCTTTACAAATATCATATAAAGCGTGGTATGTATCATCTACAGTATCCCCGTTTTGAATATTGCCAAGATCTAATATTTTAGTTTTCCAATTCCCAAATTTTAACTTGTAAAGCTCTTTTCTTACTAAACTTAAATCTTGGTCCTCAGTTTCAAAAAAAGAATTTCTATTTTCTTCTATACCAAGTATACATATATCAAATGATTCAATATCTGCTAGTCCTTTTGATGAAGTATGAATATTAATTTTACTGAATATAGAGCCTTGCAAATAACTTTCATTTAGATCATTTAGAAAACTACTTGAAATTGGTTTGAGTAATTCAAGACTCATTTTTTCTTTTTAGGGTTAAGATACTCTTTGGCTACGTCTAAAGTAATTGATTTAGGATCAATTTCTTTTGGAATTTCTACTTTCCGTTTTCCTTTTGATATAATTGATCTTCCCCATCTACCTTTTTCAACTTTAATACCCTCGTCAGGCCATTCTGAAACAAGCTTTTCTTTTTCTTTTTTAATTTTTAGATCTACTAACTCTTCAATATCACTTATTGATAAATTATCAAAATCATATGTTTTATTTACGTTTATAAACATATTATTCCATTTAATGAAAGGGCCAAACCTTCCTTTACCCTTTGTAACTGGGTTTTCATTATATATGTGAATAGGTTCCTCTGATTTTAACTTTTCATCAATTAATTCAACTGCTAGATTTAAATCCACAGAATTTGGATCAGTACCATTTGGAATAGATATAGATTTATTTGAAAATTTAATGTAAGGACCGTACCTTCCATTATTAACTGTTACAATCTCTTCCTTATAATTACCTATTTCTTTGGGGAATTTAAATAACTCTAATGCCTCCTCAAGAGATATAGTATCTAACTGCTGATCTTTAGTTAAACTAGCAAATATTGGTTTTTCTTCCTCGTCAATTGTACCAATCTGTGCAATCGGCCCAAACTTTCCAAGCCTTACTTTAACAACTCGACCAGAACTAGGATCTGAGCCTAAAATTTTTTCTCCAGATTGTCTTTCGGCATTGTCCTTTACCTCATTTACATTTACATGGAAATCATTATAAAATTGTTTTATAATATCTGTCCAATCTTGATCACCTGTAGCAATTTTATCAAAATTCTTTTCTACTTCTGCAGTAAATCCATAATCTAGAATATTATTAAAATTATCAACCAAAAAATCATTTACAATCATACCAATATCAGTTGGAATAAGTTTACCCTTGTTTGAACCAGTTTTTTCTTTTAGTTTAATTTCTTTTATGCCTTCTTTATTAAACTCAATAAAATTATAACTTCTCTCTATCCCTTCATTTGCTCCTTTAGAAATATACCCTCTATTTTGAATTGTTGAAATTGTTGTAGCATAAGTTGCAGGTCTTCCAATACCTAACTCTTCTAATTTTTTTACCAATGAAGCCTCAGTAAATCTGGATGGGGGTCTTGAAAAAGACTCTCTTGAGCTAATATTTAATAGATTAAGTGTTTCATCAAAATTTAAGGCAGGTAAAACTCCTTTTTCTTCTTCAATTTCATCATCAGTTCCTTCATTATAAACCCTAAGAAAACCATCAAATATTATAACTTCTCCTCTAGCAACAAAAAATTGAGAATATAAACTAGAATTTATATTAACTACTGTTCTTTCAATTTGAGCATCAGACATTTGAGAAGAAATTGTTCTTTTCCAAATTAATTCATATAATCTTTGCTGGTCATAATCGGATGTAATTTCTTCAACACCAATATCAGTTGGTCTTACAGCTTCATGAGCCTCTTGGGCAGACTTATTTTTGTTTTTGTAATTTCTAATATTGACATATTCTTTACCATACTTGCTTTCTATTTTTTCAACAATTGATGACTTTGCATCATTTGAAATAGTTACACTATCAGTTCTCATGTAAGTTATAAGTCCTGCCTCATATAATTTCTGAGCAGTTGACATTGTCCTTGTAACCCCAAAACCTAGTTTTCTTGATGCTTCTTGCTGTAGAGTAGAAGTAGTAAAAGGTGGGGTTGGTGACTTCTTAGCAGGTTTTTTCTCAACACTTGCAACATTAAATTTAGAATCGTAATTCTTTTCACAAAATTGTTTTACCTCATCTACTGAAGAATATTTTTCATTTAATTCAGCTTTTAATTTAACGCCGTCCTCAGTCTCAAAAACTCCAATTAATTTATATGAGCTTTTTGAAGTAAAATTTTTAATTTCTCTTTCTTTCTCAACTATTAGCCTTACTGAAACAGATTGAACCCTACCAGCTGACAAACCAGCTTTAACTTTTCTCCAGAGAACAGGAGATAACTCATAACCAACTAATCTATCAAGAACTCTTCTTGCTTGCTGAGCATTAACTAAATTAAAATTTATTTCACGTGGTGTTTCAAGTGCATTCAAAATTGCATTCTTTGTTATCTCGTGAAAAACAATTCTCTCATAATCTTTATTAACTAAATCAAGATTTTCATATAAATGCCATGCTATAGCTTCCCCCTCTCTATCTTCATCGCTCGCTAACCATACTTTATCTGAGTTTTTGACATATTTTTTCAAATCTCTGATAATAGGTTTCTTTTCAGTTGGGATTACATATTTAGGCTTAAAATCATTCTTAACATCAACTCCAAGTTCTTTAACGGGTAGGTCTGAAATATGACCAACACAAGAAACAACCTTGAAATCTTGTCCTAAAATTTTTTCAATTGTCTTAGCTTTTGTAGCTGATTCGACTATAACTAAATTTTTTGGCATATTGTAATTTTGGCCTTAAATGTAAATAGATTTATTGTTTTGTATAAAAAAAAAATAAAAATTTTAAAATTTGTTTAACAAAATTGCTTGATAATTTTAAAGAAACTAATTTTGTAACTATATGAAAATAGAGCAGATATATACAAAATGTTTATCTCAAGGTTCTTATTATATTGAGAGTAATAATGAAGTTGCTATTATAGATCCTATAAGAGAGATTGATATATACTTAAAAAGAGCCGCCAAAACTAATAGCTCAATTAAATATATTTTTGAAACCCATATTCATGCAGATTTTATAAGTGGTCATCTTAACCTTGCCAAGAAAACTGGTGCTGAAATAGTTTTTGGTCCAAATACCGAAACTAGCTTTGATACAACTATTGCAAATGACTACCAAGAATTTATTCTTGGTGATATAACTATTGTTGCTATTCATACTCCTGGTCATACAATTGAAAGCACAACCTATTTATTAAGAAATTCTTCAGGGAAAGATCATGCTATATTTACTGGTGACACATTATTTTTAGGAGATGTTGGAAGACCTGATCTTTCTCAAAAATCAATTATAAGTAACAAAGATCTTGCCTCGATGCTTTTTGATAGTCTGAGGAATAGAATAATGACCCTAAGTAATGAAGTAATTATTTATCCTGGTCACGGACAAGGAAGTTCATGTGGAAAAGATTTAAGTTCAGAAACAATAGGTAAACTTGGAGATCAGAAAAAAACTAATTATGCGTTGAGAGAAGATATGACAAAAGATGAATTCATAAATGAAGTGTTAGATGGGTTACTTGATCCCCCTAAATATTTTCCTTCAAATGTTTTATTAAATAAGAAAGGCTATGACGAATCATATAAAATATTAAATAAAAATCTGAATTCACTTGAACCAAATGAAGTCAAAGAAAAATTAATTGATAATAATATTGTTCTTTTAGATGTTAGAGCTCCTGCAGATTTTTCTGATTCTCATATACCTGGATCAATTTTTATTGGCCTTGATGGAAGGTTTGCGCCTTGGGTAGGAGAAGTTTTAGAAAATATTTACACAAGTCTAATAATTATATGTCCCGAGGGTAGAGAAGAAGAAACAGTATTAAGGTTATCAAGAGTTGGTTTTGACAATGTGGTAGGTTATCTTAACGGAGGTATTAAAAACTGGATTAAATTTGGTGGATCTATCGCCACTATTGAGAATAGACAAGCTTCTGACTTTACTGATATAAAATCTTCAAAAGAAAATATTCTTGATGTGAGATCTAATGCTGAGCATAAATCTGAGTGCTTTAATAATTCATTAAATATCCCTTTGCCTGAGTTAAGATCTTCATTAAATAAGATTAATTTTAAAAATAAATTCTATATTCATTGTAAAGGAGGTTACAGAAGCATGATTGCAGCGTCTATTCTTCTTTCAAAAGGAATTTCAGAATTTGCAAATATTCCAGGAGGGTTTGATAAAATTAAAAAATTTCAATCTTAAATACTGACAAATTGGCATATTATAAATTAATTAATTAATTTTATTAGCTAATAAAGAATTTATCAAAAAGAAATCTTTATATATCGAAACTTATGGCTGTCAAATGAATTTTGCTGACAGTGAAGTTGTTGCGTCAATTTTAAAAAAAGATGGTTACCAACTTACAGATAATGTGAATAATGCAAACCTTGTTTTACTTAACACATGCTCGATTAGAGATAAAGCAGAACAGACAGTTAGAAATAAACTTAAAAGTTTTAATTCCAAAAAAAAATATAATAAAAACCTTAAAGTTGGATTATTGGGGTGTATGGCTGAAAGATTAAAAGAGAAACTTTTAGAGGAGGAAAAGATGGTAGATTTAGTTGTTGGTCCAGATTCCTACAAAGATCTTCCAAACCTTTTGGATGAGGTAGAGCATAATCAGAAAGCAGTAAATGTAATCTTATCAAAGTCTGAAACCTATGGAGACATATCTCCAGTTAGAATCCATAATAATGGGGTAAATGCTTTTGTTTCAATAACTAGAGGTTGTGATAATATGTGTACCTTCTGTGTTGTTCCATTTACAAGAGGGAGAGAGAGAAGTAGAGATCCTAAAAGTATTCATAGAGAAATTAATGAGCTCAATAATAAAGGTTACAAAGAAGTAACTCTTCTTGGACAAAATGTTGATAGTTATTTGTGGTATGGAGGAGGAGCTAAAAAAGATTTTGAAAAGGCCAGTATAAATCAGAAAAAAAATTCTCAAAAATTCTCAAATTTGCTTGAATTAGTAGCTTCAAGTTTTCCTGAAATTAGATTTAGATTTTCTACATCAAATCCTCAAGATATGACAGTTGATGTAATTGAAACGATGGCTAAATATGATAATATATGTAACTATATTCATCTACCTATTCAATCAGGGAGTAATAGAATTTTAAAAAAAATGAACAGACTACACACTAGGGAAGAGTATATTAAATTAATAAAAAAAATAAGAGAGATTATTCCTAATTGTGGTATTTCTCATGACATGATAACTGGCTTTCCAAGTGAAACAGAAAGAGATCACCAGGATACACTATCACTTATGGAAGAGGTAAAATATGACTTTGGATATATGTTTGCTTATTCTGAAAGGCCTGGAACATACGCTGGTAGACATTTTAAAGATGATATCAGCCCTGAATTAAAACAAAGAAGACTTGAGGAGATTATTTCATTACAACAAAAACATAGTTATGAAAGAAATAAAAGGTTTATGGGTCTAGAATGTTCTGTTTTAATTGATAAATCATCAAAAAAATCAAATAATTTTTGGAGTGGTAGAACTAGCGAAAATAATGTTGTTGTATTTCCAAAGTATAATTTCTCACTTGGAGATATTGTAAATGTTGAAGTTCAAGATTGTACTACCGCCACATTAATTGGTGATGTAAATAAAATTAAAGTTTAATGGAATCAATTATTTCAGTAAAGCAGAGATTTGGAATCATCGGGGATAACCCAAAATTAAATAGAGCAATTGAAAAATCAATTCAAGTTGCAAACTCAGATATATCTGTTTTGGTTACAGGAGAAAGTGGTGTTGGTAAAGAAAATATTCCAAAGATTATTCATCAGTACTCACATAGAAAACACTCGAAATATATTGCTGTTAACTGTGGTGCAATTCCAGATGGTACTATTGATTCAGAGCTATTTGGTCATGAGAAAGGAGCTTTTACTGGTGCAACTTCTAACAGAAATGGCTATTTTGAGGTTGCTGACGGAGGTACAATTTTTCTTGATGAAGTAGGGGAACTCCCTTTGGCAACTCAAGTAAGACTTTTAAGAGTTCTTGAAACAGGAGAATTTATTAAGGTTGGATCTTCAAAAGTTGAGAAAACAAATGTAAGAATTGTAGCAGCTACAAATATAAATATGGAAGAGGCAATAAATAAAGAGAAGTTTAGAGAAGATCTTTTTTACAGACTAAGTACAATTATTATCAATATTCCCCCACTAAGACACAGAAAAGAGGATATTCCGATTTTATTTAGAAAATTTGCTTCTGATTTTGCACAAAAATATAATATGCCGACGCTTAGGTTAGATGAAATGGCTCAAGATCTTTTATGTCAACAGGACTGGAAAGGAAATATAAGACAGCTTAGAAATATTGCAGAACAAATGTCAATTCTTGAAAAAGAAAGAAGTCTAAATGTTGACATATTAAATAATTATCTGCCTAACAAGATATCGAAATTACCTGCAACTTTAGATGAAGTAAAGAAAGACAGCTCATCTTTTTCATCCGAGAGAGAAATTCTTTATAAAGTTTTGTTTGACATGAAAAATGATCTTAACGATCTTAAGAAACTTACAATGGAATTAATGAAAGGAGATGAGTCAACTGATATCAAAGAAAAAAACCAAGGTTTAATAAACAAATTATATGGAGAAAGTGAAGAGCCCCAAAATTCAAAAAATTTGGATTTACAGCCTGATATAAAGATTGATAAAAATCCAGATAATAGTTCTTTTGATTATGCTGAGACGATTGAAGAAGAAGAGACACTTTCTCTTCATGAAAAGGAGGTTGAAATGATTAAACAAGCATTGATAAGGACAAATGGAAAAAGAAAATATGCAGCAAAAGAACTTGGTATATCAGAAAGAACACTTTACAGAAAAATTAAACAACATAATTTAGGCGATGTATCAGATTTATAAAAAATTAATCTTAATAGTTCTTTTTCCACTATTTGTAATTTCATGTGGTATATATAGTTTTACTGGATCTTCAATACCTGTTGGGGTTGAAACTTTCCAAGTAGATTATTTTGAAAATATAGCTGGAGGTAGACCTGGATCCACAGTTGAACCTGGACTTGACAGAGATTTTACAATTGCATTGCAAGATCTAATTGTTAATCAAACAAGTTTAAACCTAGTTAATCAAGGAGGTGACATAATATACAGTGGTGAAATTACAGAGTTTAGTGTAACACCAATGGCTGCAACTGCTCAAATAACAGCAGCGCAAAACAGACTTACAATGGCTGTAAACGTAATTTATGAAAATGTATTAAATGAGGAAGATAATGCTGAAAAAAGATTTTCTTTTTATTATGATTTTCCTGGAAATCTTCAGGTTTACGATATTAAGGATTCTGCTTTAGAGGAAATTTTTGAAAGAATAACCCAAGATATTTTTAATGAAACATTAGCAAAGTGGTAAAGAAATCAGAAAATTCATTTTCAGATATTATTTTAAATTTTAATCCAAGTGATAATGACAAGTCATTAAAACTTAAGAAAATTTTAAATTCTTATCCTTATTTTCAATCAGCTTCATCACATTATCTGAAAACTCTAGAATCTCAAGGGAAAGAAGCTTATTTGGAATTACTTCCAAAAACTGCTTTATTAACTAATGATAGATCCATCCTAAGAAACTGGCTATTAAAAGACGAGACCATTCAAGATAATAGTATTTCTTTACCTGAAAAATATTCTTTTTTAGATTGGTTTGATGTAATTAATGATGTAGTTCCAAAAGTTGACGAAAAATTTGAATTAATTGATAAGTTTATCAAAAATTCTCCTAAAATTTCTATCAATAAAGAATTTAATGATAAATCAAATTTAAAAATTGATACAAAAGCTAAAGATGAACTTATTACAGAGACACTTGCAAAGATTTATCTAAGTCAAGAAAAGTATAATAAAGCAATTAAAGCTTATGAAATTTTAAGCTTGAAATATCCAAAAAAAAGTAGTTTCTTTGCAAACCAAATAAATGATATAAAAAAACTAAAAAGTAAAGATTAATCATGGGAACCTTTTGGATATTAGTATCGCTTATAATTTTTGTGTGTATCTTACTAGTTCTTGTTGTTATGGTTCAAAATCCTAAAGGAGGAGGTTTATCCTCTACTTTTGGAGGTGGTCAGCAACAAATCGGTGGTGTTAAAAGTACTACCGACTTTCTAGATAAAAGTACCTGGGTATTAGCTGCAATTATACTTGTTCTAATATTAATATCAAATGTTACTTTAATGAACGACTCTGAAAATTCTGATTCTATATTGATAGATGATTCAATTCCTGAGCAAACAATTCCAGAAATTCCTGAGCAAACAATTCCAGAAATTCCATCTGAATCTGATTAATTTAATGTCATGATGTCAGTGCATGATTCACTTTGACATACATTTACAGTGTGGCATAATTTATGAAAATCATTAAACAAAAAGACATGAGTAAAATAAATATTAAACCATTAGCAGATAGAGTAATAGTTGAGCCATCTGCGGCTGAAACAAAAACTTCATCTGGTATAATAATTCCAGATTCTGCAAAAGAAAAACCTCAAAAAGGTAAAATAGTAGCAGTTGGACCTGGTACAAAAGAAAATCCTGTAACACTAAAATCCGGAGATATTGTTCTTTACGGTAAATATGCAGGAACTGAACTTAATCACGATGGTGTTGATTACCTTATAATGAAAGAAAACGACATCCTCGCAATTGTATAACTTAAACTAAAAAAAATGGCAAAAAAAATTGAATTTGATATTGAAGCTCGCGATGGTATAAAACGTGGTGTTGATGCTTTAGCTAATGCAGTTAAGGTAACACTTGGCCCTAAAGGTAGAAATGTAATTATTGGTAAATCTTTTGGTGCTCCACAAGTAACTAAGGATGGTGTAACCGTAGCAAAAGAGATTGAACTTAAAGATAATCTTGAAAATATGGGTGCCCAAATGGTTAAAGAAGTTGCTTCCAAAACTAATGACTTAGCTGGAGATGGAACAACTACAGCAACTATATTAGCTCAATCAATAGTTACAGAAGGATTAAAAAATGTTGCTGCTGGTGCTAACCCTATGGATTTAAAAAGAGGAATTGATAAAGCTGTTTCTTCTGTTGTTGAAGGTTTATCTAATCAATCTGTTGAGATTGGTAGTGCCTCTGAAAAAATACTTCAAGTAGCTAGCATTTCAGCTAATAATGATGAAAATATTGGAAAGTTAATTACCGAAGCCTTTGAGAAGGTTGGTAAAGAAGGTGTTATTACTGTTGAAGAAGCTAAGGGAACTGATACATATGTTGATGTTGTTGAAGGAATGCAATTTGACAGAGGATATATATCTCCATACTTTGTTACTGACTCTGAGAAAATGGAAGCTGATCTTGATACTCCACAAATACTAATAACTGATAAAAAAATATCAGTAATGAAAGATCTTTTACCTATTCTAGAACCTGTAGCTCAAACTGGTAAGCCTCTATTAATTATTGCTGAAGATATAGATGGAGAAGCTTTAGCTACATTAGTTGTTAATAAACTTAGGGGTTCTCTAAAAATTGCTGCAGTTAAAGCTCCTGGTTTTGGAGACAGAAGAAAAGCGATGCTTGAAGATATTGCAATTTTAACTGGAGGAACTGTAATTTCAGAAGAAAGAGGATTTACTCTTGAGAATACAACAATTGATATGCTTGGAACAGCTGAAAAAGTTACAATTGATAAAGATAATACCACAATAGTTAACGGATCAGGTGTCAAAAAAGATATTAATTCTAGAGTTAGTCAAATCAAAGCTCAAATTGAGACAACTACTTCTGACTATGATAAAGAAAAACTTCAAGAAAGACTGGCAAAATTAGCAGGAGGAGTTGCCGTGCTTTATGTAGGAGCTCCATCTGAGGTTGAAATGAAAGAAAAAAAAGATAGAGTTGATGATGCGTTACATGCAACTAGAGCAGCGATTGAAGAGGGTATAGTTGCTGGTGGTGGTGTTGCACTACTAAACTCAAAAAATGATTTAGATAAAGTTAAAGCATCAAATTCTGATGAAAGTACTGGAATTCAAATTGTAAATAAAGCTATAGAATCTCCACTTAGAACAATAGTAGAAAACTCAGGAGGAGAAGGCTCAGTGGTTGTTTCTAAAGTTCTTGAAGGTAAGAAGAACTTTGGTTATAACGCTAAGGAAGGTAAATATGTTGATATGCTTAAAGAGGGTATTATAGATCCTAAAAAAGTAACTAGAGTTGCACTTGAAAATGCAGCGTCAGTTGCAGGAATGATTCTAACTACCGAATGTGCTCTTGTGGATATTAAAGAAGAAAATCCTGCACCTATGCCACCAATGGGAGGTGGAGGTATGCCTGGCATGATGTAAAGTTTTTATTAACCAATATAAAACCTGCCTTAGAGCAGGTTTTTTTTGTAAATTAGTTAACCTACTATGAAGAAAATTAATTCTGCTATTATATCTGTTTTTAATAAAGATAAAATTGATGAAATATGTCTTCTATTATCTAAAAATAATGTAACAATTTATTCAACCGGTGGAACCTATAATTATATATCAAGTCTTGGATTAAAAATTGAAAAAGTTGAAGACTTAACATCCTATCCTTCCATATTAAATGGAAGAGTTAAAACTTTACATCCTAAAGTTTTTGGAGGTATACTCAAAACTAATTCTGATTCTGATATCAAAGATTCCAAAAACTTTAAGATTCCTGACATTGATCTAGTAATTGTTGATCTATATCCTTTTGAAGAAACAGTTAAAAGCTCAAATGACCATTCCGAAATAATTGAAAAAATTGACATTGGTGGTATATCTCTTATAAGAGCAGCAGCAAAAAATTATGAAAATATAGTATGTATAAGTTCTTCATCGCAATACGAGAGTCTAATTCAAACTCTTAAAATTGATTGTTCAACTGATATTTCTTACAGACATGATCTTGCAGTTAATGCATATTATAAAAGTGCAACATACGATTATGCAATATTTTCATATTTAAATAATGGTTCAATTAATAAGAATATTCTAGATGTAAAAGAATTAAGATATGGCGAAAACCCCCATCAAAAAGGAAGGTTCATTGGTAATATTGAAGATTATATTAAGCAATTACATGGCAAAGATATTTCATATAATAACCTTTTAGATATAGATGCTTCTATTGCCTTACTTAAAGATTTACAAACAGATAATCCAGTTTTCTTAATTCATAAACACAATAACCCATGTGGAGTTGCTATAAGGAGTTCTATTCTAGAAGCATATGAAGATGCTTTAGCTTGTGATAATGTGTCTGCATTTGGGGGTGTCCTATGTTCAAATAAAATAATTAATAAAGACTGTGCAAACCGAATAGACAAATTATTTTTTGAAATATTAATTGCACCTGATTTTGACGAAAAAGCTTTAAGTATATTAAAGTCAAAGAAGAATAGAATATTAATTAAATTAAATAAATTTCCTATGAGAACTGTTCTAAGAAAGTCATGTTTAAATGGATTTTTAGAACAAGATATTGATGACAAAATTGAGAATTTTCAAGATTTTAGAGTTGTAACAAATAACCCTCCTAATGAAGAAAATTCAAATGATCTTGTACTTGCCTCAATTATTGCAAAACACACCAAATCAAACTGTATAGTTATTGTGAAAAATCAGCAGCTTATTGGTTCTGGTATGGGCCAGGTTTCAAGAATTGATGCTTTAAACCAAGCTATCGATAAATCAAAGAAATTTGGATTTGAATTAAAAGGATCAAATTTAGCAAGCGATGCATTCTTTCCATTTTCAGATTGTGTTGAAATTGCATTTAAAAATGGTATAGATTCAATTGTTCAACCAGGCGGTTCAGTTAGAGATCAAGATTCAATAGATTTTTGTAATGAAAATGAAATGTCAATGGTGTTTTCGGGAATTAGGCACTTTAGACATTAAATTTGCAATATTTAACTACCTTTGCAGCTTAATATGGGGTTTTTTACAGAGGAAATTGCGATTGATTTAGGTACAGCAAACACACTTATAATTCATAATGATAAGGTTGTTATCAATAGTCCTTCTATTGTTGCAATGGATCGCTCAACAAAAAAAATTATAGCTATTGGAGAGGAAGCAAAATTTATGCAGGGTAAAACTCATGAAAATATTAAGACTATTAGGCCCTTAAAAGATGGAGTAATTGCTGATTTTGAGGCTTCAGAAAAAATGATAAGTGAATTAATTAGGAGCATTCCAACTCTTAAGAAAAGATGGTTTTCTCCCTCTTTAACAATGGTTATATGTATCCCCTCTGGTATTACAGAAGTAGAAATGAGAGCTGTAAAAGAGTCTGCAGAAAGAGTAAATGGAAAAGAAGTTTATTTAATCCATGAGCCAATGGCTGCTGCCATTGGAATTGGAATCGATATTGTTAAACCTAAAGGAAACATGGTTGTGGATATAGGAGGAGGAACTACTGAAATTGCTGTAATCGCATTATCTGGAATTGTATGTGAAAAATCTCTAAAAGTAGCTGGTGATGTTCTTACCAACGATATTGTTTATTACATGAGGACTAAGCATAATCTTTATATTGGGGATAGAACTGCTGAAAAAATTAAAATTGAAGTTGGTTCAGTAACTGAAAGTCTAGACGAACCACCTGATGATATGCACGTTCAAGGTAGAGATCTTCTTTCTGGTAAGCCTAAAGAAAAAATAATTTCTTATATAGAAGTTGCAAAAGCTATTGATAAGTCTATAATTAGAATTGAAGATTCTATTATGGAAACTTTATCTCAAACACCTCCTGAGCTTGCTGCTGATATCTACAACACAGGAATATACTTAGCTGGCGGAGGTGCCTTATTAAGAGGTCTTGATGAACGATTATCAAAAAAAACTGATCTTCCTGTCTACATTGCTGAGGACCCGCTTCAGGCTGTAGTTAGAGGAACAGGAATTGCTCTAAAGAATATTGATAAGTTCAAGTCAGTTTTAATCAAGTAAATCATTTAATGCAATCTATAATTAATTCCATAGTTAAAAACAGGAACTTAATTATCTATATTTTTCTCTCTTTAATTACTTTTAATTTCCTTTATCAAAAGAGCCCAATTCATTCAACAAACATTGGTAAGATTGCTACTTTTATATCTGGAACCTCATCAAGTTTTTCATCTTCTGTTTCTTCTTATTTTAGTTTAAGATCAAAAAATCAGAAACTTATTACTGAAAATTTAGAGTTAAAAAAAGTTGAGTCAAAATATAATATCTTATCTCAAAATACTGAAAATTTATCAATTTTATCAGGACCAATTACTAGTGCAGAAGTAATTTTAAACTCTGTAAATAAGAACAAAAATATTATAGTAATAAATAAAGGTTTATCAGAAGGGGTTAATAAAGAAATGGGTGTTATTTCATCAAATGGAATTGTAGGAATTGTTAAAAATGTAACAGATAATTATTCATCTATTATTTCATTATTAAATATAGATTTAAAAATTAATGCCATTTTGAAAAAATCTTCAACTTTAGGCTCAATATCATGGGATGGGAAAAATCCAAAAATTGTAAAATTAAATGATATACCACTAAGTAGTTCAATTAAAGTTGGAGATACAATTATAACTGGGGGTATGTCATTTTACTTCCCTAAAGGAATTCCAATAGGAGAAATAATTGATTATGATAATTCATCTCTAGAGGGTTATTACGAAATTGATATTTTGATATTTAATGATTTCTCTTCATTATCTAATGTATATGTTATAGATAGATCTGACAATGAAGAAATTAAAGATTTATTATATGAATAGAGAGGTATTTAGAAATATTTTGATTTATAGTACAATTTTAACATTGCAAATATTTATTTTCAATCATATTAACTTATTTGAAATTATAACTCCATATATATATATACTTATATTTATTATTTACAAGACCTCTTATGATAAAACACTTTTACTTTTTTTAGGATTTCTATCAGGTATAATTATTGATTTATCAATACAAACATATGGATGTCATACATTTGCTACAATAACAATCTGCTATTTAAGGACTAAAATTGAAAAGACCTCTTTTGGAGTAAATGCTAATCTACCTTCAGCTATGGTTAAGGGAACCAAATTTTCTAGTAGAGCTTTCTTTTTTTTATCACTAATTTTTATACATTCAATTATATATTATTCTCTTATTTTTTTTAATATAAATGCAATTGTAGAAATATTTTCTTATACTATTATTAATTCAATTATTACCTTTATGATAGTTTGGGTAATTTCAAAATTAATATCTAATAAATAATGTTAAAGAGGTACTTACTAGTATGGGTAACAATTATAAGCTCAATAGTTTTTGTAATTAGACTATCATCTCTTCAATTATCAAGTGATTCTTATTTTAATTCAGATTTTGCAGTTCAAGAATTATCAATTTATCCAGAAAGAGGACTAATTTTTGATAGAAATGGTGAACTTCTTGTTGCTAATCAGCCAATGTATGATTTAATTATTGTTCCTGAGAATACCTCAGAATTTGATACAATTGAATTATCAAGATTAACCGGTATCAAAGTTGATGATTTAATACAAAAAATCTCTGATGCTGTCAATTATTCTTCAAAATTACCTTATGTAATTGAATCACAAATTTCAAAAGAAAAGAATGCTTTTCTTCAAGAAAAAATTTGGCAATATGAAGGCTTCTATTTAAGGAAAAATTCTGTAAGAGATTATATTAAACCATATGCTAGTAATGTAATTGGATATACTGGAGAGGTAGACGAAAACGATATTTCTAAAGATTCATATTATGAGAAAGGTGAAATGATAGGTAAACAAGGTATTGAAAAATACTATGAAAATGAACTTAAAGGATTTAAAGGAAAGAGATATTTTCAAAAAGACAGATTTAATAGAGTGATAGGAGTTTATAATAATTCTTCTAAAGATGTAGATCCTCTCAAAGCTAAAAATATTACTCTTACTATAGATATTGAACTTCAAGAATATGCTGAAAGTCTTCTAAGCAATAAAAGGGGGGGTGTTGTTGTATTAGAACCAGGATCTGGTGAGATATTAACTTTAGTCAGCTCACCAACATATAAATCAAATGAGTTTATTGGAAAAGAAAGAAGTAATAATTTTAAAAAGCTTTTGACTGATACAATTAATAAACCTTTATTTGATAGATCTCTTCAAGCACAGTATTCTCCTGGATCACCTATGAAAATATTAAATGCTTTAGTCGGTCTTCAAGAAAATGTTATAGATGCTAGCACATCCTTTAAATGCGATGGTGGTCATTATTATGCAAATAATGCTTTCATGAAATGTCACAATAGTTTTGGTACAATTAGTGATCTTAGAAAAGGAATATATAATTCTTGTAATACATATTTTGCTAAAACATATAAAATGATAATTGATAAATACGACTCTCCAAGTGAAGGAATGGATAACTGGGCTAATCATATTAAAAGTTTTGGTTTAGGTAATTATCTTGGATATGATTTATCAATAGGCAAAAAAGGATTTATTCCAGAATCTGACTATTACAATCAATTTTATGGTGACAATAGGTGGGGGTCATCTACAACTATTTCAAATGCTATTGGACAGGGGGAGATATTAACTACCCCTATTCAAATGGCAAATTTTGCTGCTGCAATTGCAAATAGAGGCTACTATTTAAAACCTCATTTTGTAAAAAAAATCAATAATGAGTCAATAGTTAATGTAGATAAAATATCTACAACTATAGATAAAGAAAACTTTGAAATTGTCATTGATGGAATGGTTGATGTTGTTGATAAAGGTACTGCTAGAATTGCTAAAATTAATGGTATTGATGTTGCGGGTAAGACCGGGACTGTAGAAAACTTTATCTTAATTGAAGATAAAAAAAGACAGTTAACAGATCATTCAACATTTATTGCTTTTGCTCCCGCTAATGATCCAAAAATTGTTGTTTCAGTTTTCATTGAAAATGGTTATTGGGGAAGTAGATGGGCTGCACCAATAGCTAGCCTAATTATTGAAAAATATTTAACAAATGACATTAAAAGAAAATGGTTAGAGAACCGAATGCTTAATGGAAGTCTACTAAGTGAATATGAGAAGCCTTACTTATCTAAAAGCTTTAGCATAAATGAATAGTTTTAATATATTTAAGTATGATTTAATATCATTTTTGAGCTATTTTTTGTTGGTTATTTTTGGTATAATTAATATATATTCTTCAAGTTATTCAGATTCATTTACATCAATATTTGACTATACTACCCTTGTTGGTAAACAATTAATATTTCTTGTTGCTTGTATAGTTTCATTTATCACAATCATTTTTAGTAAAAATAAGTTTTTTGATAACATTGCACTTTTACTCTATATAACTTCAATATTATTATTGATAAGTTTATTCTTTTTTGGAGTTGAAAGAGGAGGAGCAAAGTCATGGTATATATTGGGACCTATAAGTTTTCAACCTACTGAGTTTGCTAAGTTATGTTCTGCTCTTTTTTTAGCAAAGTTTTTAAGCATAATTCAGACAGACTTAAAAAAAAATCGAGATATTATTATTGTTGGAACAATTATTTTAATTCCATTTTTACTTATTACCCTTCAACCTGATCCTGGTTCTGCATTGGTTTTTTTAGCCTTTATTTTTCCTATTTTACGGGAGGGTTTGGATTTAAGATTTTTCTATTTTGGAGTTATAATTTTATCAACCCTTATTCTAACTCTTGTTTTTAACTTTATAATTAGCTTAATAATATTGATAACATTATTTATGTTCATATTAATCTATTTGAGGCAAAAAAAAATTAAGATCTCCATAATTAATTATTTATTATCATTAACTACTCTAATTGTTATTTCATTTTCAACCAATTATTTATTTGATAATATTCTTGAGCAAAGACATAGAGATAGAATTAATCTAATAATAGGAAAGGAGTTTGATAATAAGGGTATTGGTTATAATATTAATCAATCAAAAATTGCAATAAGCAATGGTGGATTATTTGGAACTGGATTTTTAGAGGGAACCCAAACTAAAGGGAATTTTGTTCCTAGACAACATACAGATTATATCTTTAGTACAATTGGAGAGGAGTGGGGTTTCGTAGGCACTTTATTCACAATTATTCTATTTGCCCTTCTCATTATTCGCATTACTTTAAGAGCTGAAAAACAAGTAAATCATTTTAGGCGGATTTATTCACATTGTTTTGCAAGCATATTGTTTTTTCATTTTTTTATAAATATAGGTATGTCAATAGGATTAGTTCCCTCAATAGGAATTCCACTCCCATATATAAGTTATGGAGGATCCAGTCTTTTAATTTTTAGTATAATGTTCTTTATCTACTTAAATTTTGATTCTAGCAGATTAAAAGAAGATTAATCAATTTTATTAATCTGAGATAAGATTTCATTTCCTTCAATAGAAGATAAGTCTTTTAAAAGATTCATAGCCTCATCTACATAAATATCTTTTTGTAAAGATTTTATCCATCTATCTCTCTTCTCTTTTATATCATCATTATAGGTGCTATCTATGTTAACTGCAGTTTCATTCCATTCAAAAATAAAAGGCGAAGAGAAGTCATCAATTAACTTTAACTTTTCATTTTGTGACTTAGAATTTTCTATGTCTTCTTTATATGAACTATATTCAAGAGAAATAGTCTTATCCTCTTGTTGTGACTTAATCCATAAAGCATGTTTATCAATTAAAGAAAAATATGCATTTTGAGAAATTCTATTTTTACTATTTGTGATGGCCTGAGAAAAATTGAAAATTTTTGAAGAATTGTCATACCTAGCTGGATCAATTTTATCCCAATTAAGAGGATTATTTAAGTCTTTTTCTCCAATATCAATATAAGAATACCTATTTGGAAATATTAAGTCACTTTTGACTCCTTCAAGCTGAGTTGATCCACCATTTACTCTATAAAATTTATCAGTTGTAATCTTAAGAGAACCCAGATCACCAAAAGTGTTTCCTGAAATCACATTATTTAAGTCAACTATATTTTGTACAGTACCTTTTCCATATGTCTGTTTGCCACCTAATATGATAGCCCTGTTATAATCTTGAAGTGCTGCTGCTAAAATTTCTGAAGCAGAGGCTGAAAACTCATTTACTAATATTACTAGAGGACCATCCCACAAGATTGATGGGTCATTATCTTTAAGAATATCTTTTCTTCCACCAATACTTTTTACTTGAACAACAGGTCCTTTTTCTATAAAAAAACCTGTTATGTCAACAACAGTTTTTAAAGATCCTCCCCCATTGTTTCTGAGATCAAGAATTAAACCATTTATCTCTTTTTCTTTTAAGGATAATATTTCTTTTTTTATATCACTTGCTGCATTTCTTTCTCCATAGTCATCAAAGTCAACATAAAATCTTGGCAGATTTATTAATCCAAAAGTATTAAAGTCATCTTTAATTATAGAAGATTTTGCATAAGTTTCTTCAAGTTCAACAATATCTCTAGTAATTTCTACTTCTTCAATTCCACCCTCAACTCTTTTGATTGTTAGATATACATTTGTTCCTTTCTCACCCTTTATCAAATCAGTTGCATCACTCAGTTTCATCAATGAAATTTCTGTAGGCTCTTCATCCTTAGATTGAGCAACAGCTAGAATGATATCACCAACATTTAATAAATTATCTCTCCAAACTGGGCCACCAATAATTACCTCTGAAATCTCAACTTGTTGATTTCTTTTAAGAAGTCTAGCACCGATCCCCTGGAATTTTCCAGATATATTTTGATCAAAAACCTCTTTAGCCTCAGGTGCTAAATATGATGTATGTGGATCAAATTGTGTTACAATTGAATTCAAATAGATCGAAAACCAGTCAAATCTTTCAAGCTCACTGTTAAACTGAAAAAAGTCTTCAAGATTTTCAATTATGGATTCTCTAGATTCAAGCTCAATCTCTTGATCTGATTTTAATTCTTTAGTTCCTTCCTCATTTTCTTTCTCATTAGTTTCTTTCTTTGATGCAAATCCATCCAAGACCGATAATTTAAGTCTCTTTCTCCATAGCGTTTTTAACTCATTTATATTTTCTGCAAAACTTAAAACATCATAATCAAGGTTAATTTCTTCATTTGTGTTAAAATTAAAAGGAACTTCCAGCACTTCTTGATAGAAATTTTCAACTTCATCAATTCTTTTATTTAATGTTTCATAAACTAAGTTAAAAAAAGTTATGTCTGAAGAATTTATTTGATCATCAATTAAATACTTGTATTCAGAGAATAATTTTAAATCTGATTTAAGTAAAAATCTTTTTTGTGAATCGATAGCATCAATGAAATTATCATAAACTTTAGCAGAAAAGTCATCATTTATAATTTGCGGGTCATAATGTAGTTTATCTAAAACATATGAAACCAAGTCTAAAAGAAGTTTATCTTTATTAGATTCATTACTAGAAAAACTAGTATTAGAAACCTCAAAGTATATAAACAAAGAAATTACCCCTGAAACAATAAATCCAAATATTCTCAAAAACATAAAGCTAAATTAATTTAAAAAAAATATAAGCAAAACAGATTAGCACCTAACTTTTTGTTAAAGTTAAATTAGTTAAACGTTTTTATATCTTTACATGAAATATTTTTTTATGGCAAAACCACTAATATTAGTAACAAATGATGATGGTATTAATGCACCTGGAATAAGAACTCTTATAGAGGTGATGAAAGAAATTGGAGATATTATTGTGGTCGCTCCTGATAGTCCTCAATCTGGAATGGGACATGCAATAACTATAAACTCAACTCTTCATTCATCTAGAATTACTCCTAAAACTGCAGATGTAATTGAACATAGTTGTTCTGGAACACCTGCAGATTGTGTTAAACTAGCAATAAATGAACTAATGCCAAGAAGGCCAGATTTATGTGTTTCTGGAATAAATCATGGATCAAACTCATCTATTAACGTAATCTATTCTGGCACAATGAGCGCAGCTATAGAAGCAGGAATTGAAGGTGTCCCTGCTATTGGCTTCTCATTACTTGATTATAGGTGGAATGCAAATTTTAAAGAATCTAAAGAATTTATTAAGAAAATTACTTTAAATGCATTAAAAAACGGAATTCCAAAAGGGATTGTTCTGAATGTAAATATACCTTCAGTAAAAAAATCTGAAATTAAAGGCATTAAAGTCTGTAGACAAGCTAAAGCATCCTGGGTTGAGGAATTTGATAAAAGAAAAAACCCACTAGGTCAGGAATATTATTGGTTAACTGGAAAATTTGTCAATAAAGATAAAGGACAAGATACAGATGAATGGGCTCTAAATCACAATTATATATCTATTGTTCCTGTTGAATTTGATCTAACTGCTCATCATGCCATTCAAGATTTAAATGAATGGAATTTTAAATGAAATATTACATAATTGCTGGAGAAGCATCTGGA
>ERZ802830.169-NODE-169-length-63846-cov-11.9245_pt1 | contig 63846 bp, 73 predicted proteins | sample MGYA00345654_ERZ802830 | MGnify/ENA primary metagenome ERZ802830 (study PRJEB30503, sample SAMEA104212375) | marine metagenome | biome: Westerlies Biome; feature: [SRF] surface water layer (ENVO:00010504) within the epipelagic zone...; material: water...
ACCTGCGACCTAGTGCTCCCAAAGCACCCGCGCTACCAAGCTGCGCCACGCCCCGTTTTCAAGATTGTAAGTGCTGGCCCGTGCGCTGCTTGGTTGTTTGCTTGTGTGTGCCATCAACTCTCATGCCTACCCTTAGAGAAGATGATGACTCCTTAATGGACTGGACCCCCGGAGCGGTTGCGTCCTTGCGGGAACGTTTCGACCTCCCCTTCGTGCGTGCAGATCGCGAAGGGCTTGTGGTTGAGTTCAATGATCGCTTCGGCACGATCTACGGATGGGATTCGTCTCTCCTTGGGGAGACGCTCGGGATGATCCTTCCGGAGGAGTTCCGTGAACTTCACCATGCTGGGTTTGCCCGTTTTCAGATCACCGAGTCGTCGCAGGTGGTGAATCATCCTCTTGAGTTGGCCACAATCTGCGCCGACGGCTCCGTGATTCGCAGTGAGCACTTCATCGTGGCTGAAAAAGATTCGAAAGAAGGCTGGAGTTTTGCGGCCACGTTGAGGCCCTTGGAGGGCCCCCATGCCTGCTGAAGGATCCGCGACACCGCAGAGCGAGACTTCTGCACTCGTCTCCCAGCTGAGACAGTCACTCGGTTTGCTGAGGGTGGCCTTCGATGCCACGGGTGAAGCCATGCTGATCGTTGATTCCGAGCGCCAGGTGCGCTGGGTGAATCAGACAGCCGCTGAACTTTGGGGGGGCGGTCTTCCTTTGCGCGTGATTGGTAAGCGCTTGGAAGCCCTGATTTGCTTACGCCATCTGGATCAACGGTTGCTTCCGTTGACTGATTCTCACCATCCTCTCAATCAATCTCGTCTGGGTGAAGGGCAGGCCTCCTTGTTGGTTCAGGCGATTTCGTCCCTTGAAAGCAGCCAATCGGATGTCCTTCAACGCATGGTGTCTTGGCGGCCAATCACCGAAATGGGCGGTGTCTTCACACTGCTGATCTTCAGAGATCTTGAGCCACTTGAAAAGTCGCTCCAACAGCAACGTGCCTTCATCAACTCCTTGGCTCATGAGTTGCGAACTCCTCTTGCCATTCTCTCTGGAAGTTTGCGTCGCCTCGATCGGAAGAGTCCATTGGCGGCCCCCCTGGACAGAGCTCTGAACAATGCCATCGATGAAACCAAGCGAATGGCCGCTCTCGTTGACAAACTACTGCTTCTTTCAGAACTGGATACTGATCGCTTTAATTGGAATCTCAAGCGTGCGCCACTGGATCAATTTCTTGATCAATGGTTGAACTCGCTTGTCGCAGATGATCGATCGAAAGTTCATATGCATTGGCCAAGTACCCCTTCAAATTGCTTGATGGAGTTTGATCAGCTTGCGGTGAATCGAATCTTTGACTCTCTTCTCGGCAATAGCTTGAGGTTTGGTGGATCTGACGTCACGTTCACGATCAACGTTGTCGTCAACTCATCTTTCGTCGATCTGAGTTTTTCCGATAATGGCCCCGGGATTCCTGATGATCAAGACATCAGCGCGCTATTTGAGCGTTTCAGCAGGCTAGAGGCTCACCGAACCCTTGGAGAAGGTGATGGTTGCGGCCTTGGCTTGTCTGTTGTGAAGAGTCTTGTCGAAGGGATGCGGGGGGAGGTTCTGTTTGAAGGAGAGAGTCCTGCCGCTGGAGCTTCGAAGCCATTCAAGGTCAATCTTCGCTTTCCTATCGTTAAAACTATTTCCGGGGAACACGTGGTCCAGGTAGATGTTGATCCAAAAGTTCAGGAAGATGTTCAAACAGATCAGGTTTGAGGATGTAGTCGACTACGCCAAGATCGTTAGCTTGCAGGCGCTTGGTTTCATCGTTAAGTGCGGTTACTACAATGACGGGTACAGTGATCGATCGGTCTTTAAGTTCCTTAAGACACGCAAAGCCATCCATTTCAGGCATCATTAGATCGAGAAAAATCAAATCAACTGATTCGCGCTCCAGTAATTGAAGAAGCTTAAGACCTGTCTCACAAGGAAAAGCATTTACGCCTTCGTCGATCATCTCCTCCACAATTAATTTGCGAAGTCGTGGATCGTCATCAACGATTGCGACCTTAAACAGATCACCCATGGTTCACAGCTGCGCGGGTGTCGCTTTAAACATGTAAAGAATGAAGCATATGGGTCGCCTGAGATTCGAACTCAGGACCAATCGGTTAAAAGCCGAGTGCTCTACCGCTGAGCTAGCGACCCTACTTGAACCGGTGCATCGACACAGGTACAGGTTGTGCCGTGAAGCACCCCTGAAAAGTATCACCCGGGGGAACCTTCGTCCAAGGGGCCGCCCTGCACGAGTTCAGATGAGCTGAAAGCATGGGTTTCATCCCGCAGCAGGTCCGATGACTGAACCGACCGGCCCCCTGAACGCAGTCTTTTCCTCCCCCCGGGTCGATCCAGGCGCGTGGGTGGCTGATAGTGCTGTTGTGATGGGTGATGTCCAGATTTCCGCTGCTGCAAGCCTCTGGCCGATGGCTGTCGCGCGTGGAGATCTGGCACCGATCGCCATCGGATCGGGCAGCAATGTTCAGGATGGAGCCGTTCTGCACGGTGATCCGGGAGCACCCGTCATCATCGGCAGCGACGTCACTGTCGGGCACAGAGCCGTCGTCCACGGCGCCACCCTTGAAGATGGGTGTCTGATCGGCATCGGTGCCATCGTCCTCAATGGCGTCACCGTGGGCCGTGGTGCCCTTGTGGCTGCGGGTGCCGTGGTGACGCGAGATGTTCCGGCGGGGAGCCTTGTTGCTGGTGTGCCGGCGCAGGTCAAGCGTCAGCAGGATGAAGACGCACTTGATGCTCAGAGGGAGCATGCACGCCGGTATGCCGAACTGGCGCGCACTTGGCAGCAAATGCTGCAAATCCAAACGCATTGATGCAACGCAGCGTCGTTGGGCTCTGCAATCCTTAGGATCTCCCAATCTCCCGACTGGATTCATGGACCTCCGGCTCGTCCTCGTGGCATCTCCCATCCTTCTTGCTCTGGGTTGGGCCGGCTTCAACATCGGTCGTGCCGCTGTTGGGCAGCTTCAATTGATGATCAAGCGCAGTCGGGTCTGATTGAGATCGACCGCCTGGATCGATAGGGTTGAGTTCCACCGACCCTGATCCATTTGGCAACTCCATCCGTTGTGGTGATCGGTGCTGGACTCGCTGGCACGGAAGCAGCGTGGCAAGTGGCTGAAGCCGGCATCGATGTTCAACTGGTGGAGATGCGGCCCATTCGTCGCTCTCCCGCTCATCACAGCTCTGAATGTGCGGAGCTTGTGTGCAGCAACAGCTTTGGAGCCCTCAGTAGTGACAGGGCGGCGGGACTTCTCCAGGAAGAATTGCGGCGTTTGGGGTCTGTCGTGATTCAGATGGCCGATCGTCATGCCGTTCCCGCGGGAGGGGCTCTTGCCGTTGACCGTGGCCGTTACAGCGCATCGCTGACCCAATTGCTGGACCAGCATCCCCGGGTCTCGTTTGAGCGCAAAGAGCAGATTGCGCTTCCGGCTTCTGACCAGGTCACCGTTCTCGCGACGGGCCCACTCACGAGTGATGCTCTCGCTGAGGATCTGCGCCGCTTCACCGGACGGGCGGACTGTCATTTCTTCGATGCCGCGAGCCCGATCGTTGAAGGTGACAGCGTCGATATGACCAAGGCTTTTCGAGCGAGTCGCTACGACAAAGGCGACGCGGACTACATCAACTGCCCAATGAATCGTGAGCAGTACCTGGCTTTCCGCGATGCCTTGTTGGAGGCAGAACAGGCAGAGCTCAAAGACTTCGATCAAGCGAATGCCACATTCTTCGAAGGATGTTTGCCCATCGAAGAACTGGCCAGGCGCGGTGAAGACACGATGCGTTATGGACCCCTCAAGCCAATTGGCCTTTGGGATCCGCGTTGGGGTGATGTGAATGACCGGGATGTTCGCCGGGCCAAACGTGCCTATGCGGTGGTGCAGCTCCGTCAGGAAGACAAGGACGGCCGGTTGTGGAACCTTGTGGGCTTTCAGACCAATCTCAAATGGGGGGAGCAGAAACGTGTTTTGCAGATGATTCCTGGCCTTGAACAGGCGGAATTTGTTCGATTCGGCGTGATGCACCGCAACACGTTTCTGGAAGCTCCAGCGTTGCTTGATGCCACCCTGCAGTTCCGCTCAAGGCCCACCTTGTTGGCTGCTGGCCAGATCACCGGTACAGAGGGCTACGCCGCCGCCGTGGCCGGAGGCTGGCTCGCTGGCACCAATGCAGCCCGCCTAGTGCAGGGAGAACACCCCATTGATCTTCCTCGCACCACGATGGTTGGGGCGTTAACGCATTTCATCAGCGAAGCACCGTCCGGAAAATTTCAGCCGATGCCTCCCAATTTCGGGTTGCTGCCTGAACTTCCCGAGCGCATCCGCGACAAGCGCGCCCGCTACGGCGCTTATCGGGACAGGGCGCTAGCCGATCTTCTGCTAGCAACGGAGAAAAGGACCCCTCTGGATGTCGCCTGTCCGGCCTGAAGACCGACTAATTGAACGTCGGTCCCTGAAAATCGGTGTGATCGCCAGCGCTGTGATGGCCGCAGCCGGGATCGGTGTCCACGTGATTTCCGGATCTTATGCCGTGCTCCTTGATGGTCTGTATTCCGCGGTGATGGTGGGATCAGGACTGGTCGCAGCACGGATCAGCCGCAATGTGGTGCGCCCCCCCGATCGGGCCTATCCCTATGGATACGACGGTCAGGAAGCGTTGTATGTGCTGTTCCGTTCTCTTGTCTTGATCGGTGTGTTGTCATGTGCCGCTGTTTCGGCATTCAGCACAATTGTTGATTACACCAACGGCACTCCCGTCATGGCCGTTCGCCTCGGTCCTGTGGCGTTCTATTCCCTGGCCATGGTGGTGATCTGCTGGGGCCTGGCCTGGCGTCACCAACATGACTGGGTGATGGCAGGTCGCCACTCCCGGATCCTTCTCACTGAGGCGAAGGCTGCGCGCGTGGATGGGTTGATCAGCGGGTTGACAGGGCTCGCCTTGCTGGGGACGCCTCTGCTTCAGGGCTCAGTGTTGGCCGTACTGATACCGATCGTGGATTCAGTCCTTGTGTTGGTCGTGAGTGTTGCGGTGCTGCGCGAACCACTGGAGGGATTTCTGACCGCGCTCGGTCAGGCCGCTGGAATGTCGGCTGAATCCGATCTGATCCGCAGCACACGACTGGCTTTGGAGGATCTTCTTGCTGGACTGTCGTGCTGGTTGCTCGATCTCACGGTGTACGAGATGGGGCGCACTGCCTTTGTTGTGGTGTACCTCAATCCAAACCAACCCATGGATGGTGCTGCGATCGATGTGATTCGCGACCGGATCCAGGAACGCTGTCGTGACTTGCTGGCCAGACCTGTTCGGACGGAGGTGATTCTTACCGCCATTTCTCCCTTCTCAGCAAGCAGCGCCTCCTAGGTTTGGACGCTGACGCGAACCGAGCACGTGGCCTCGAGCACCAAGCCGAACTGGGATGTGATCGTGATCGGCTCGGGGATTGGTGGTCTGGTGACTGCCTCCCAGCTGGCTGCCAAAGGGGCGAAGACGCTGGTGCTCGAGCGCTACGTGATTCCTGGTGGGTCGGGCGGGAGTTTCAGGAGGGATGGATACACCTTTGATGTGGGTGCCTCGATGATTTTCGGGTTCGGAAAGCACGGCCATACCAATCTGCTGACTCGGGCCTTGGCTGATGTAGGTCAGAGCTGTGACACGGTGCCAGACCCCGTGCAGCTTGAATACCACCTGCCTGACGGTCTCACCATGCAGGTGGACCGTGATTACGGCGGATTCATTGCTCGCATGGCGGCTCGCTTTCCACACGAGGCCAAGGGCATCCGTGCGTTTTATGACACCTGCTGGCAGGTGTTTCGTTGTCTTGATGCCATGCCGCTGTTGTCCCTCGAGGATCCGGCTTATCTGGCCAAGGTGTTTTTCCGTGCTCCCCTGGCCTGTCTTGGTTTGGCTCGCTGGCTTCCTTTCAACGTCGGAGATGTGGCACGTCAGCACATCCGCGATGAGGAGCTTCTGCGTTTGATTGACATGGAATGCTTCTGCTGGTCAGTGATGCCAGCCGACCGCACACCAATGATCAATGCGGGCATGGTGTTTTCCGATCGTCACGCCGGTGGAATTAATTACCCGAAGGGAGGCGTCGGCACGATCGCCGAGAAATTGGTTGCTGGCCTCGAGAGCCATGGCGGTGAGATTCGCTATCGCTCCAGAGTCACTGACGTCATCATCGAAGACCGGCAAGCCGTGGGCGTTCGCCTCGCCGATGGACAGGAACTTTTTGCCCGCCGCGTGGTGAGCAACGCCACCCGCTGGGACACCTTTGCGGGGGATGGCTCTCCTTCTGCAACCCTCGTGGATTCAGGCAATACTCCAGTCGCGGAAGCAACCTGGCGTCGCCGCTACCAACCTTCGAGTTCATTTCTGTCGTTGCATCTCGGTGTCAGGGCCGGCGTCATTCCAGAGGGGATGCACTGCCATCACCTCCTCCTTGAAAACTGGAATGAGCTCGAGTCTGAACAGGGGGTGATCTTTGTTTCGATTCCCAGCTTGCTTGACCCGTCTCTGGCTCCTGAAGGTCGCCACATCGTGCATACCTTCACGATGAGTGAGATTTCCGCCTGGTCTGGACTGACTCCCACGCAGTACAAGGCCAAGAAAGCGGCAGATTCCGCACGGATGATTCAACGTTTGGAATCGATTTTGCCGAACCTTGGTGCCTCTATCGAACTCAAGGAGGTGGGGACACCTCGCACCCATCGCCGTTTCCTCGGGCGAATGGGAGGTAGCTATGGCCCGATTCCATCCATGCGCCTGCCGGGATTGCTGCCGATGCCGTTCAACCGAACCGGTTTGAAAGGGTTGTACTGCGTGGGTGACTCCTGTTTCCCTGGACAGGGTCTCAATGCGGTGGCGTTCAGTGGCTATGCCTGCAGCCATCGCATCGGCGCCGATCTAGGCCTAAACGCTTGGGCGTTGCCGGCGTAGCGAGCCACAGGTCTTTGCGTTGCTTCTTAAGGTTTTCAGGTAGCTCTATCGGTTATGGCCCCGCCGTCTCAACCCAGCGCAGCGGATCTCGCTCGGTACATGGAGCAACGCGGGGAGCTTGGTAAGCCTTGGATGTTGCAGATGTTGCGGCTGGCGAAGCTCAAAGAAGCCAAGTCTTCGATGTCGCCCGAGGCTTATATGAAAAGTCTGCAGGACGCCCATGCCGATCTGATGCGCATGGGCGAATTCTGGAAAGGCCGTGAATCCGAGGTGTTTACCGGTGGTTATGTCCCTTCTCAGGTGATCGAACCCAGGCCAGGATCTCCAGAGGATCGGTGAACAGTGAACGATAGATATCGCCTTTCCAAATTGATCCGTGGAACCTTGATATGTGTATATCTGGCCCTGGTGCTTCCACTGCCCTTGATGGCACCGCATCCCCTACAACTGTGGCTCTGGGTAGCCGCTCCACTCGGCCTTTTCTTCGTGGTGGCATTGTTGAGTGAAGAAGTTTCCGTGGATGACAATGGTCTTGTCGTTGGATATCCCTTTTGGTGCCGATGGTTGTTGCGTCGGGGATGGCAGCTGCGCTGGGATCAAATTTGCCGAGTTGTACCTGTTGGTACCAGTCAAGGCGGTACTGTTTATTACCTCAAAACCTTAGGTGAGGGACATCGTCTTCTCCCCCAACGATTAGAGCGTTTTGATCAGTTTTTGAAGATTGTTGAGGAACAAACGGGTATCGATACACGTGGGATTGGAAGGCTAACGCCTCCTTGGACTTACCAGTTACTTGCAATACTTGCCATTTTGATGCTTATCGCTGAATTATCGATTGCTTCTGCTATTCAATTCAACTGGCTGGCTATTCCAGCAGGTTATCAAGGCTGAAACGATAACCTTGCTGGCGAACAGTTGTAATTCCTCCGCCATCACCCAGGCCAGCTTGCTCAAGCTTTCGCCTCAGAGTTAAAACCTGGGTATCGACTGACCGTGGACCTCCGCTGAACGGTGGCCACGCCATTCTCAGCAATTCTTGCCGACTGCGCACCATGCCAGGAGGCATCAGCAGTGCACAGAGGAGAGCAAATTCGCGAGGACTCAGTTCAACAGGTTTTTCGCTCAAAGTCACCTGACGAAGCAGAAGATGCACTTCGAGGGGACCAACTTTGACCCGTTCCTGGAGGCCACTGCGTTCCCGTTTCAAGAGGGTCCGGCAACGTGCAGCGAGCTCCTCCAAGCCGAACGGCTTGCGGAGTACATCATCTGCACCGTCATCGAGCAGGCCCACAACGGGTTCCGCACCGTTGCGAGCCGTGAGAACGATCACAGGGCATCGCAGCTGCTGGCCGAGGCGTAATGCCGAGCTCTTTTCCAGGATCTCTGCGCTGATCAGCAGATCGGGTGATTGGTCCTGACACAGTTCAATGGCTTCAGCTGATGAGGCCACGGCCGCCGTGAGGTGCCCGTCCTGACGCAGGCGCTGCACGAGAACGGTTCGAAGGGTTGGATGGGGTTCAACCACAAGCACGCGCGCCGGTTCACGTGCCGGGGTGCTTGGAGCTGGGTTCTGCTGGACCGGCGCCAGTCCGGATCCGTTAGTGAGCAGATCTCGGGAAAGAGGAGTCACACGATGTGGTCAAGCGGCTATAGGCTAAGCCCAATTCAACGGCAATCTGGTAGCAGGGGCTGCCGACCTCACCAAAGATGACATCCCTTCAGCATCCGGAAGCTATTCGTCACTTCCAATCGCTGTGTGATGCCTGTCAGGAACTGACCAGTCGCTTCCATGGCCCTTCTGAACTGCGTCTCTACGCAGATGGTTATTTGCATGCTCTCAGACGAACGGGCAGTCTCGATCCCAGAGAGCTTGCCAAGCTCGAGGCGCTGGTCGAACGCTGGATCATGGACCCATCAAGTTTCATTGGTCCTGATGGTGATCTACGTACGCTCTACCAGCATCCTCAGCAATATTGATCTCAGCTAGCGAGTGCGATCTCCAGTTTATCTTTCAGCTCACCGTTGTTATACATCTCGATCAGGATATCTGAACCGCCCATAAATTCACCTTTCACATAAACCTGAGGAATCGTCGGCCAATCGGAAAAGTCTTTGATTCCTTGGCGAATTTCCATGTCAGTGAGAACGTCAAACGTTTCAAAGCCGATTCCGAGTGCATTGAGGATTTGCACTACGTTGTTCGAGAATCCGCACTGGGGCATTAATTTCGTGCCCTTCATAAAGACGAACACTGGGCTGGAATTGATGAGAGTTTCGATACGGGTCTTGGTTTGAGCATCCATGGTTTTTCTTCTTAGTACTAGAGAGAGTCAGTCTGGCGTAGAGGTGTTAAGAGCCAAAGCGTGGATCGCTTCGCTTTTCAGTTCCTCCTTCAGAGCTTTGTAGACCAGCTGGTGCTGACGAATGCGATTGAGACCTTCAAACGCTTCAGACACCACACTCACCTGAAGGTGGTCACCGCCACCGGTGAGATCTTCCACGCTGACCTTGGCATCAGGCAAGGCACTGCGTATGGCAGCGCCAACTGCATCTGGCTGAACCATGGAGTCGAGACAATACAGACACTGATGCTGGCAGATGAGCGCGACAGTTGGTCGGATTTAGCTGCCTGTTGCGCTCTGGCCGCCCCGAAAGGGAGTGTCAACGAAACCCAGCTCCAAAAGACTTTGGTAGGCCTTCTGACCTTCCGGTTTTGCCGGTGTCATCAGGCGAACCACTTCAACGAGCACAGGCACGGCCACTTCAGGTTGATTCTGGCGGCGGAACAGAGCAGCGAGTCTCAGGTTTGCCTGCGCCAGTAGAGACAGTGCTTTGCGCCCCTTTGCATCCATTTCTCGCGGAATTCTGGCGTCGAGACCTCGGAAAGCTCCACTCAAGTCTCGATAAAAAGCAAGGAGCTGTTTTGCTGCGGTGCGTGCATTGTCGTAATCCTTTTTGGCCCGATCCAAATTGCCGGATGACACAGCGGAATCTCCGCGTTGGATGAGCGATTCGACGGCTGCGACGTTGAACCCTGCACCGGTCGAGGCAAGAACCTTATTGACGGTCGCTGTAGTCGCGTCCGACGCGGTCTGACCCAGTGCTGGGCTGACGAATAATCCAGCCGTCAGTGCGAGCGCTGAGCAGATGAGGCGTGAGCGCATGATGAAAACCTCTAGTCAGCGGACTTTAAAGGCATTCCATAGGTCGTCCAACGGCCATCCTTGCCGCTTGTTCAGCCGCCTTCATGCCCTTCACAAGCAATTGGTTGAAATGCTTGGTCTCTTCTTTGCCCCGGCCTGAAATCTTCAGCACCTCCTCAAAACAGATGGCAGCCTGACTGAAGGGGGCCGGTCGGTTCGGGTTGTACGCCAAACCAACAGGAACCACAGGAACCTGCACCCCTTGTCTTAGGGCGAGCTGAGCTAGGCGTACCAACCCTTGTTCCACCACGATCGGCTCGTCATCACGATTGATGCGTCCTTCCGGAAAAACAACCAATTGTTGATCGTTCGCCAGCAGATCCAGCGCAAAACGGAGTGTTGTCAGGGATGGCTTGTCCTGGTCAACGGCGAAGCACCCCAGTCGTTGTAGGAACCATCCCTGGAGCCCTGCCATTTCCGTGCGCGTCACCATGAATCGACAGTCCCGTCCGGTGACGCGACGACCGGCTGCCATCGGAAGCATCAATGCGTCCCATCGGGCGCGATGGGTGGGGGCCAGAAGGACTGGGCCCTGCATCGGCAGATGGTGGCGTCCAAGCACGATTCTTTCTCGAAAAAATCCGCGCAGCGCGAAATCTTGCGTGACCACCATGGCCAAAGGCGCCCAAAAAGGGTTGATACCCGTTTCAAGGGCGGAAGCTCGTGTTGCCAGGCTGCTGGGCACCGCCTTGAGCCACAGTTCATCGTTGAGAAAGCTAGGCCTTGGCCTTCCACTTCCCAGCATCTTGCAGGGCAGTTGATCCTGCGGCCGGTGCGCTCACCTGGCTCCATAGGATTCAGGTTTGAAATCGTTCGCCGTGGCCAGCCTCGGGGTCAACATTGATCACATCGCCAACGTGCGCCAGGCGCGGAGAACGGTGGAACCCGATCCTGTGCCGATGGCTCTTCTGGCAGAGCTCGGCGGCGCTGATGGCATCACCGTTCACCTTCGCGAGGACCGTCGCCACATTCAGGACAGGGATGTGGATCTGTTGCGTCAGACGGTGCGGACCCGCCTGAATCTTGAGATGGCAGCAACCGATGAAATGATCTCCATCGCGCTTCGGGTGCAACCCGATATGGTCACTCTTGTGCCGGAACGACGTGAAGAGGTTTCGACCGAAGGCGGACTCGACGTGAGCAGCCAACGCGCTGACCTCACCATCAAGATCAGCTCTCTGCAGGACGCTGGGATTCCAGTCAGCCTTTTTGTGGACCCAGAAAAGGGTCAACTGCAGGCTTGCCGTGATTGCAAGGCCCGTTGGGTTGAGTTGCATACCGGCACCTATGCCGAATCAAAATGGACCGATCAACCAGCAGAACTGGCTCGGCTGATTGAAGCGACAGCCTTGGCTCGCTCGTTTGGCCTGAGAGTGAATGCGGGGCATGGCCTCACGTATCAAAACGTTGAACCGGTTGCTTGCATCGACGGGATGGAAGAGCTGAATATCGGTCATTCGATCGTGGCCAGGTCTCTTGCTGTGGGGCTGCAGCAGGCCGTCCGGGAGATGAGGTCCTTGGTTCAGAATCCTCGTCGGGAACCTCTGTTCGGAAGCTATCCAGGATGACCACTTATCACTTCGTCGCTGCCAGCGAGCGTTTCCTCACTGAGGAGGAGCCTCTTGAAGAGGTGCTGAAGGAGCGCAGACGTCATTACGCCGAGGAAGGACGAGAGATCGATTTCTGGCTGGTGCGCAGACCAGCTTTTCTGAGCAGTCCGGAACTCTCAGTGGTCAAGAAGGAGGTCCCTGAGCCCTCTGCGGCTGTGGTGTCCACCGACGCAACGTTCATCACATTTATGAAGTTGCGTCTTGAATTTGTGCTTGAAGGTCGTTTTGAGGCTCCCACCAACACCATCCCAGATCCCCTGGCCTCCTTGAGCTGATCTCGACTCAGAATGGGTTGGTTTGGTGGTTGCTTGCACCAATGGTCTCCCTGTTCGTTCCGATGCTGGTGGTGGTTTTGAGTCTTGGGTGTACAGCCTTACTCCAGAGCAATGATGTGTTGCCTATTTGGATCACATCGTGACCGATGAGGATCTCCAGGGAGGGCGTGGTCAGGATCCGTGTTCTGAGGATGCAACCAACAAAGACTATCCCTGGTTGTGATTTTTTTTGAGACTGCTGTTCAATCAGTGGATCGTTCTTATAAATGGAGTGTTGCGCCGTGGTGATCTGTGGAGATGATGCCCTCTTCAGCACTGGCACAAGCGTTTTATATCAGCCCACAATTCTCTCGCCTGCAGGTTGAAACCAAGGACTACAGGCTTCATCCCGTCCTCGGAGGGATCAGCAGCACCCGTTGGGATGCTTATGAGCGTTTCGCAAAACGCAATTCACTGTTGGTGGATCGGCTGTCAGACCTCGAGGAGCTTCCGCTTGCAGTCAAATTGAATCGAAGACCTCAAGAGTCTCCTCTTGATCGCTTGCCGGAGTCTCTGGGAATTCGTGTGAAAGCAGAAACAAATGCAAAGCTCAGACAACGCGGTTTGATATCGGGTGATCGTCGAAACAATCAGTTAATAGGAAGTCGCCGCGATGACATACTCCTCGGTCGCTCGGGTGATGACATCCTGATCGGCGGTTCGGGTGATGACCTTCTGTCTGGAGGTGCAGGTGCTGATCTCTTCCTCTTTCGCTACTCGGAGCGTGTTGACTCTATTTTTTCTGACACAATCACGGATTTTCGTCCGGATCAGGGAGATCGGATTCTTATTGAAGGAGCCAGCCATTTCGTTGGTTCACAGGGGTTTACAGGACGTCCGGGTGAGGTTCAAGCCATTACTTGGATGGTGGATCTGATACCAGGCCAAGAAGGCAATCTGCAGCCTTGGATGATTCAGGGTGTCAGTCTGGCTATTGATGATGATGGCGATCAGCGAGCTGACGGATTTGTCGAAATTCCTGGGTTGACATCCGTTGAGGCTGACTGGTTAGGGATCAGTTGAATCCATTCAGTGATGCCATCCTTGCTCCTCTGCAGCAGGTGATCAGCAAGGAAACCCAGCGGGAGCTTGGGCTCTGTCTGAAATTTCAGATGTCGGTACGCAAAAATCACTCCAATGTGGGATCCGTGATGGGGCTAGGTCTTTCAACGGTGATCCATCAGCGCCAAGACCCATCCCATCAGCACCATCGAAGCCGATAGCTTGCAAGCCGCTTGGGCTCAAGCAAAGTCCCTCTTCCCCTACGCAGACCTTGCCTTGGTGGTTGATGAGGAAGATTGATTCATAGCCCATTCGAAGTTGACGACAAAAACCCTTGGTTTTGGATGTGGATCCAGTGGCTCACCAAGGCAATGGCTTCGATTGAGTCTCCATGATTGCAATGAACTTGCCACATGAGCTTTGAATCACGTGTTCGTGACTTCCCTCACTTGTCGGATCTGATGCTTTGGGAATTCGAGTAAGCAATGAAAAATAGGTTGTTAGATCGTTAGTATCACAATCTAGGCAGCAAGCGTTTCGCAATACACTCTCACTTGCGGTGTGAAGTTGTTTTCTCTCATGGACTTGTTGCTGCGATGACCCCCCCCCGGTGAAATACTCACCCCGACGGCAACGTTCAACCTTTAAGGCTTAGAAGAGGCGGATCTCCTCTTGAGCAGAACCTGATCGTCCTTAGTTGATCACCTCAACGATGACGCTGGCTGTGCCGTCTTCATCGATGTCGAGGGCATCGGCTGCACCGTGGGCCAGGTCAATCACCGTGCCCTTTTTGTAGGGCTTGCGGTCGTTGATCACCACCGTCACGCTTTCATTGGTGTCGACTCTGGTGACTTTTACCTCAGTGCCCAGCGGCAAGCTGCTGTGAGCCGCCGTCATTGTTCCCTTTTTGAGTACGTCACCGCTTGCGGTTTTGCGGCCGTAATACCCCGGGCCATACCAAGTGGCTCTCCCTTTCATCGTCTTCACGGTGTCTTCGCTTGCCAAATGCGGCTTTTGTTTCGACTCTGTTTCATCGGCCTTTGTCGGCGCTTCTGGTACTGAAGAGGAGTTGGCTGAGGATTGGTTCGTGGTGCATCCACAAACTCCGAGCATGATCAAAATCGCTGCCAGGAAGTTGAAACGCAGGAGATTGCCCATTATCAAAAAGGGGGTCTTCTAATTACTTAGCAATCGGGATTGGATCCGTCGATAACCTCCTGACAACCGAGGTCTCCGACCATCCACTCGGCAGTGTCGCTCTTGAAGGGTCAGGCACAGCTCTTGAGAACTCACCTCGCTGCTGCTGGCTTCAGTTGGTCATTGGCGACTGGCATCAGTCTGTTGTTGGTGCAATTCCACCCTTGCAATGGGGATGTGTGCGGCTAATCGCAATGGTGAAAGGATTCTTCGACGGTGTCACTGGTTTCTTGGCTATTTCAGCAACTGCTCCTCCAGCAGCATGTTGAATCCGAGTAGTTGTTCATCACTCAATTGCTGCCTTGATCCCACCTGGAAGTTGCTTTGGAGAAACTCTCGAGCCTGCTGTTGCTCCCAATTGAGGCGCTTCAGAATCTCATCGCACTGATTGACAAGATCAGAACGCCGTAATGGGATTCCAGCAGTTGTTGCATCGCTAGAAGCTGGTAGTTCACGCAGGCGCTTGAGATAAGCCACGAGATCACTGAAGCGTGTGAGTCGATGTCTGCTGCTGTGACCAAACGCCCGCTCAAGATAAATGGATTCATTGGCACGATCCCAGCCGATGCGTTGCAATTCCAGATCGATTGCCGTGAGCTCTTCGCTCCAATCGTCGGGATCAGTGGGTGCCTCATTGACCGCGGTGGGTGCCGCGTGATCGCCCGAGGGCTGGATTGGTTCGACCGTTGTTGCTATCGGCGGCTCAGAGACAGGTGTTGGCTTCTGTGCAACCCGATCCCCTTCCTGGCTGCTGCGGCGCACGAGTTCTTTGCTGCCGGCTACGGGTGCCCTGAACGTGTCCAGTCGTTGCTTCAGTCGGGCAATGGCCTGATCCTCTGCTTCGGTTGCCGTGGGCGCTTCGCCCAGGGCACTGCCCAGCGACGTGTCGCCGTCAAAGCCTTCCACTCGAACAATGCAGCGCTGGTCGTTGTGATGGCAAAGCTGGGCTTGGGTTTTCATGCCACTGGTCGGCGCGTCCCATTTCTAGGCTGGGTTGATGGACACAGCTGCACTGCCCTCTTTAACCGCCTGGCTGGACGGCGTTGATCACCTTGGTGAGCTACTCCCGTTGTTACCGGTTTTAGTGAGTCTGGAACTGCTGTTATCGGCTGACAATGCCATTGCGCTGGCCGCGATTGCCCGAAAGCAGAGTGATCCTGCTCTCGAGCGCCAGGCTCTCAATCTGGGTGTGTTGATGGCGTTCGTGCTCCGTGTGGCGCTCATCCTCATGGCGCAATGGGTCCTCGCCTTCCCACCGATCCAGCTGCTGGCAGGTGGGTATCTCCTATGGCTTTGTTATCAACATTGGCGACCCACAGACCTTGATGACGACTCAAAGACCTCATTGGACTCTTCGTCGACGGTGAGCTTTCGCCGAACAGTCGTCACTCTGGCAGTCACTGATTTGGCGTTCTCGATCGACAGTGTCGCTGCCGCTGTTGCAATCAGTGATCAGTTGTTCCTTGTGATCACTGGCGCTCTGATCGGTGTGGTCGCTCTGCGCTTCACGTCCGGCTTGTTCATCCAATGGCTGAAGATCTATTCAAGACTCGAATCGGCTGGATACCTCGCAGTGGCATTCGTTGGATTCAAGTTGCTGATTCAGCTGGTCTTCCCGATGATCGATGTTCCTGAGCTGTTGACCCTATCGGTGGTGGCCCTTTTGATGGTCTGGGGATTTTCGATTCGTCTGCCTCTCATTGCTGAAGAGACATAACCGTGCTCATCGAGATTCGTCAGTTCGGAAGTGAGCAGCCGATTGATCGGTTGGAAATGGAGGATCCTCCCCACCCAGGCCGTTGGTTTTCGATCGACTCCAGAAGTTTCCTGGTGATGCAGAGGCGGCATCGGTACCGCCTTCGCTCTGGACGCTATGAACTTCGGTCTGTTGTCTTGCTGGTGAAGACACAGAAGCAACCGGACGATGCTCGCTGGTTCCTTCATGGCTGGGTGATTGGCGATCCCAGTTGTCGGTTCAATGCACGAAGCCCACTCTTGCGTTGTGCCGTGCTCCCGGAGGGTCCCTGCGAACGCTGTGTGCACCGTGAGGTTGCGCCTTAGCTTCTGCTTTCAGAATGGAGCGGTGAAAACACCGAGGATCGATGAAACGCGAGCGATGCTGGGTGTGGTTTCGAGGTGGCATCAATGAGTTGCCCCAGTGGGTTGGTGGTTTTTATGCCTCCACGGATGATCAGGAAGGGATCCTGATTCAGCACTCGACGTATCGCGATTGCAGGGTTCCTGCTTGGAGGGTCACGCAGCAGGAACCCAGTGATCCCCATGCCGCTCCAGAGATCCCTGACAATGCTGCTTGGCAATTGTTCTGAGGACCCTTGGATGCAGCATTCCTCCTTGCGGGTCAGAGCTGTGCTTTTGGAATTTCTCAAATTTCGCGTTCTCGCAGCTCAGCAGACCTTTTTCAGTGATGAGACCCCCGAGCACCGTCGTGCCTGGCTGGCGCGCGTTCACCCCCAGGCACTCGTGCTCAGTGATCAGCAGCTCGATGAGGTCTGGAACCAGGCGCAGTTGCTCTACGCCGATCACTAAGAGGTGAATGGATGGCCCCGTAGGGTGTGGCTTGCGGCGGCATCACAATCAGCGCAGTTTCTGTCTCCATTGATCCTCAGGCTTTGTTTTCGGATCTGGGATTAGGTGAACCCCTGCTGGAGGCACTCCAGGACAAGGGTTATACCCATCCATCACCGATTCAGGCGCAGGCGATTCCTGCAGTGATTGATGGCAGGGATGTGATGGCAGCTGCGCAAACCGGTACAGGGAAAACAGCTGGTTTCACGTTGCCGGTGCTGGAGAGACTTCGGCACGGCAAACCGGCTGGACGAGGCCAGATTCGCGCTCTTGTCCTCACGCCCACCAGGGAACTCGCCGCCCAGGTCCTGGAGAATGTGAGGGCTTACAGCAGTCACTTGCCTCTCCGCAGCGATGTTGTGTTCGGCGGCGTGAAGGCCAACCCACAGATCAATCGCCTTCGTGGGGGAGTGGATCTGCTGGTGGCCACGCCCGGCCGGTTGCTTGATCTCCATCAACAGGGGGCCCTGCACTTTGATCAGCTGGAGTGTCTGGTTCTTGATGAAGCTGATCGCATGCTCGATATGGGTTTCATTCATGACATCCGTCGCTTGATCAGGCTGATGCCTGTGAAGCGTCAAACACTTCTGTTTTCCGCCACGTTCAGTGCACCAATTCGCAAGTTGGCGTCGGGCCTTCTCCACGATCCAGTGCATCTTCAAGTCACGCCTGAAAATCAGACGGCGCGATCGGTGGAACAAGTGGTGCATCCTTGTGACATGGCGCGCAAGAGTGATTTGCTCAGCCATCTCATTCGTGCGGGGGACTGGCGTCAGGTGCTCGTGTTCTCGCGCACCAAGCACGGAGCCAATCGGGTTGCTGACCGTCTCAGCAAGGAAGGCCTTTCCGCGGCGGCCATCCATGGCAACAAGAGTCAGGGGGCCAGAACCCGTGCCCTTCAGGGTTTCAAGCAAGGAAACATCCGGGTGCTCGTCGCTACGGATATCGCCGCCAGAGGCATCGATATTCAGCAGCTTCCCCATGTGGTGAATCTGGATCTGCCGAATGTGGCGGAAGATTACGTGCACCGCATCGGTCGTACGGGCCGTGCGGGGGAAACGGGGCATGCAGTGTCACTGGTTGCCGCTGAAGAAGCGCTTCTCCTCAAAGCGATCGAGCGGCTGACGGGTGAAGAGCTGAAGCGTCAGACCGTGAACGGGTTTGAGCCCACTGTGCTCAAGGCTCCGCCCCTGGATCTCAGCGGTGGTCGCAAGCGCCCACCTGGGAAACCCAGAGCGCGCAACGCACCTTCTTCAACAGTGCGCGGTCGTCATCGTTAGGGGTTTGCTTCGCGCCCAATGCTGTCTCCAGGGACTGCCTGGAGCTGTTGGATCAGAGTCTGCCCGCTGCTTCTTGCCTTCCCCTCCAGTTGGGCTTCACGAATCAGGATTGGACAGCCACTGGTACTCACCACCAGGCCTGAACCAGAGCAGTGAAGAACCTGGCCGGGGGAATGCGCACCTGTGCTCCAACGCCCTACCAAGCCGCGGGCGTCTTCAGACAGTGCATCCTTGAGACGCTCGATCAGCGGTTCCGTTGCCAGCACCTTCAGGCGGCGTTCTTTCCAGACCGTGACGGCTCCCGGATAAAGACCCATCACCTTTCGGTGGGTCGTTAGGGCTGAATCCCCCCAGTTCAGCTGAAAGTCTTCTTTGCTGAGCATGCGGGCGTAGGTGCCCTGGTCTGGCTGTCGGCGCACGTTGAGTCGCGACCAACGAACTGCTTCCGTCCCTGGTCCAGCCGCCTCGATTGCCGGCATCGCCTCCAGCATCAGATCGGCGGTGAGCTGGCTGAGTCGTTCTCCCAGTTGATGGGCATTCTCAAGCAGGCCGATCGGCAGGCGTTGCTCCAGGAACACCGGACCCGTATCCAGGCCCTCTTCCATGGCCATGATCCCCACGCCGGTTTCTGGGTCCCCCTCAAGAATGGACCATTGAATCGGTCCCGCACCTCTCCAACGGGGAAGCAGAGAGCCATGCCCGTTCCAGCAGCCCAAAGGCGGGTGTTGAAGGATCTCCTTGGGCAGGATCTGGCCGAAGGCCACCACCACAGACACATCGGCATCCAGAGCATTCAGCTGCTGCTGGCACTCCGGGTCCCGTCGGATCTTTTCCGGTGTGAACACGGGACAGCCCAGCTCTTGAGCCCTTGCTTTGACAGGCGACGCCACCAATTGTTTGCCCCGACCTCGTCGCCGATCCGGTTGGGTCACCACACCGACGATCTGATGCCCTGCCTTATGGAGTGTGTCGAGGGTTGGTACGGCGTAGGCCGGTGTGCCCCAGAACAGGATCTTTAAAGCCAAAGCAGTCGCGCTGTGAGTGAATCAGGCTTCGCCGGTGATGGCGAGACCATCCACCCACACATGGGGACACACCCCTTCGTGGGTGACGATGGGATCGGCTTCGATCTGAACAATGGATCGAAGGAGCTCTCGGATATCGCCAGCAACCGTTGCTGCCTCAACGGAAATGCGCTCACCTCCATTCACCAACCAGCCGTCGAAGGGAAGCGAGAACGATCCTTGGCTGGCCTTGACTCCGGCATGGAGAGCATTGAGGCTCTCGATCATCACGAACGAATCCTGGGTTTGTCTGTGATCCAGATGATCGGCTGGAGGTCTGCACCCTTCACTGCGATGAACCTCAAACCAGTCCGGTCCAACAGAAACCTTGGCTCCTAAACCGGCATGTCCGGTGGGCTGCACTCCAAACTTTCTGGCGGTGGCTTCTGAGTGCAGGAAGCTCTCCAGATGCCCATCCCCAATCAGTCGCAGGGCACGGGTTGGTGTTCCTTCGCCATCGAAGGGCATCGCTCCGACGTGGGCAGGGTGAAGCCCGTTATCGATGAGATTGAAGAAGGGAACGGCCAGTTGTTGGCCGATCGTGTCGGGCTTGCTCAGGCTCACACCGTCGAGCACGGCGCGGGCATTGAACATGCTGCTGAAAGCACTGATGAGATCGAGAAAAGCTTCCGGTGTGAAGCACACCAGATAGCGACCCGTATCAATCGGTCTGTAGTTGAGATGGCTGATGGTGCGTTCGGCTGCTTCATCGATGCATCCCTTGAGATCCAGGTCGGTGCTGCCGAGAGCCAGTCGTACCGCACCTCCACTTCTGGGTTTCCGTCCCTGTTCTTCAGCGCGGGCGAACAGATAAAGACTGGCTTGGGTGCGTTGTGCCTGACGGAGAGCGCCATCACTGTTGAGGTAGATGCGCTCGCTGCTCCCCTCATTGAGGCCGTTGTAAGGGACCGTTTCGATTGCAGGGTGCCGGCTGAGGAGCTCCTTCTCTGCCTCAAGAAGATGCTTGAGCAGGGATTGAATGCCTTCGGAGTCCTTGAGAGGTCGATCCAGAGGTTCTGTTGGAGCGTTTGCCAGGGGGGAGAAGTGGGGAACCTCATCGCTGTTCCCGAAGGCGCTGGCCTGATGGGCGCCCATCAACGCCTTTTCCAGGCCTGATTCCGAAAGATCGGAGGTGCTGGTGATTCCCACCAGGCCTTGCTGATTCCACACACGCACGGTGATGGAACTGCGTTGGGACGCTTTCAGCTGTTTGGCTTCACCGCGATCAACCTGAACAGATGCACTGTTGCTCCGACTGGCTCCGAGATCCCATTGCGAGATCCCTTCACGGGATGCGAGATGGTGGAGCCGATCACGCAGAGCCGAGACGTTCAGAGGTGTATTTCCCACGATCAGCGGCCTCCCACGGTGATGGAATCAACTTTGACGTGGGGTTGTCCCACGGTCACGAAGACGCTTCCGCTCACTGAACCGCAATAGCCGGCGGCAAGATCAAGATCATCGGCACACATAGAAATCCGTGGCATGACCTCTTTGGCTTCACCGATCAGGGTGGCTCCTTTCACAGGCTTGCTCAGGGTTCCGTTTTCAATCAAATAGCCCTCTTCAACGGAAAAGTTGAACTGTCCTGTGGGGCCGACACTTCCGCCTCCCATGGATTTGCAGTAAAGCCCGCGATCCACGGATCCGATCAGATCATCAATGCTGTGAGGACCAGCAGCGATGTAGGTGTTGCGCATCCGACTTGCGGCTGCGAATCCGTGGCTCTGGCGGCGACCACTGCCGGTACGGGCGTGACCGGTGCGCAGCTCTCCTGCACGGTCGCTGATAAACCGCTTCAGGACTCCTTTTTCGATCAGAACTGTTCGCTGCGGTTCCATTCCCTCGTCGTCCATGGACATGGAGCCAAAGGCCCCGTCACTCAACCCTTCATCGATGGCAGTGACGGCTGGATGGGCTATGGATTCGCCGATGCTCTCGGCGAATGGTGTGGTGCCGCGTTCGATCTGGGTTGTTTCCAGCAAGTGCCCGCAGGCTTCATGGAAGATCACGCCACCAAATCGGTTGGCGAGCACCACAGGCATCTGGCCACCGTCCACATAGTCAGCACGCAGCATGGTGGACGCACTGGCGCACACCTCTTGAGCGGAGGCTTCAATGTTCCAGTCGCACAGATCATTGGGTTTGTCGGTGGTTCCGTACCGACGAGCGATGCTGGCGCGGTGGTCACCGTCTGCAGCCAGCACACTGAGGCCGCTGGATTGATGCAGCCTGATGTCGCGAGCGAAGGTGCCGTCACTGGCAGCCACGAGCACTTCCTGCCAGTCCCGGGAGAAATTGCCGCGCCTTACTTCAAGATGCTGGCCAAGGCGCTGCAGGCATTGGGTTCCTTCAAGCAGTCGCTGGGTGATGACATCAAGGTTGGGTGTGCGCTCCAACCAATCGTTTTTCGTCGCAGCGAAATTTCTGAGAGCGCTGAGACCTTGAAATGAATTGGAACCGGAGAGGGTGGATCGTTCCAGTTGAAGCATGGCCAAAGCCTGATCCAGTGCCTCGGTCAAACCGGTGTCACTGAGATCGTTGGTGCTCACGAATCCATCCCTCGCACCCCGGAACACCCGGATGCCAGCTCCCATTCCGAAGGCCGGCGAAACACTGGTGATCTTGTCTTGTTCAGCGAGCACTCCCAAGTGGTCGGTGCGTTCGAGGAAGACTTCAACGAGATCGGCTCCTGCTGCCAAACCGACACTCAACAAGGTGTTGAGACGTTGCTCCCATGGAGAACAACAGGGATCCAGGTTGAAGATCCCGGTTGTAGAAGTTGTCGTGGTTTGCATCAGCGCACGCTGGGTTGAAACTGCTCGCTGCGCACTGGAGCCATCAAAAAGAGCGACGCCATCTGCCCACCGTTGGCAATCCAGTGGGGAAGTTTGCGCAACCACTTGATCGGTGCTGGTGAAGCACTGGCATCTACGGCATCCAGGGCTGCGTTGTTGGTTACCAAGTTTTCAAGCCCTGCAAAAAACTTAGGATTTTTGACATCCAAGACAACGGGGAAAACTCTGGCGGTTGTCTCGTTGGTCTTGTCAATCACCAGTCGGTCGTAGTCACGCGCATCAAGTCCCAGAGCTTCGTAAAACTCCTTGCGGGCTACGTCGCGCACGTACATCGTCGCGAAAACGGCCAGTAGGAAGAAGCGGCACCAGAGGCGTGCTCGGATGCCACGCACAGTGTTGGGTTGTGCCTTCATCAAGGCATCAAAGAAATCACCGTGGCGATTTTCGTCTTGGCACCAGTTTTCAAAGAAATTGAAAATCGGGAAGATCTTGCTGTCGGGATTCTGCTCCAGATGACGGAAAATCGTGATGTAGCGCCAATAACCAATCTTTTCAGAGAGATAGGTGGCGTAGAAAATGAATTTGGGTTTGAAAAATGTGTACTTCTTATTAGCGGTCAGGAAGCCCAGATCGAGCTGCAAACCGAAATCACTCATCGATTTGTTCAGAAACCCGGCATGGCGGGCTTCATCACGGGCCATATGAGCAAAACATTCAGCCAAAAGCGGATTTCTTGTCTTAATGCGACGGCTGAGTTCTTTGTAGAGCAAAAAGCCTGAAAACTCTGATGTGCAGCTCTGCTCAAGGAATTCAACGAAAACACGGCGTGTTTCCGGGTCGAGTTTGTCGGCAGCTCCGTCGAATTCTGCGTTGCGAACAAAGTGATGACGGTTGTAATCCTTGCGGAACTCCTCGCAGATGGCCTCCAGTTCTGCTTCGTTCGGCCGCAGATCCATTGCGGCCATGGCCTCGAAGTCCGTTGTGTAGAAACGGGGCGTGAGGATCGTGTCCTTGGCCGGATCCTTAACGGCAACGGCTGATCCTGCGGCAGGTGCGTCGTTGACGGCGGTAGGAGGCACCATCTGTTTTTGCTCAGTACTTGTCATCGTAAGTGGCACCGTGAGGTTGCCGAGGTCTCTGTGAAGCGAGTCGTTCAGTTGCCACCTAGCCATTTCTGACCGTTGAGCCGCTGGAGCAGTCGCGATTGCAGAAGCGCGAGGGTCATTCGCTTCTCGTCGATCAGAAACGATTCCAGCAGGCTTGGTTCGGTTCCGGACTCGGCGAGGGCAATGGTTTTGCCGGAGGTGATGGCATCGGACTCGAAGCAGAGCCAAAACCTGCGCTGGCTACTGAGCTCTCCTGTCACCATCCAACACAAACCACCCACCACGGGGCGCTCTCCCTCCGAGAGAGAAAGGCTTACAGGAGTGTGTCCTCGATCGGCCAAGGCCTTCGAGAGCGAGGGGAGGAAGTCTTCTTGGATGAAGGAGGCGAAAGGTTTGTCCTCGAGCTTCGGTTTGGCGGCAGGTTTTGCTTTGCCTTCGCCAGCGGGTTTGGTCGTGCCTTTCGGCTTGGCAGGGGTTTCGCTCACCGGTTGTCGGTCACTGGCGGGACTGTAGACAGCATCGGTGTTACCTCACCAATCGCCGTCTACCAGTCTTCGCTGAGGGGCTGATTCCAGTCATCAGGCTCTGCAGCCTTGGATGCTCCAGCTGCCGTGGTCTTCGCCTGATCAGCCATTGGCACGGTCTCAGCTTGTGCGTCGCCGCGGCGAATGACCCGAAAGGGTACGGAGACCGTTGGCGCTGGATCACGCACATCCCGTTCAGGCCATGTCACGGACGCGGCATCGGGGGGAGAATTCGGCGGTTCAGGTGGTTCCGAACGCTCAGGCGGCCATTCAAAGGGCCGCCGCACTTCGCGCTGGAGCGTGGGTTGCTGGGGAGATGCCGCCAAGGCACCTCCTGAACCCAGTGCCGCGCCGGTTGCAGCTGCAATGGCCATCCAGGCACCGATGGGCAGGGTGGGAAGCTGCCAGGTGAGGATCCGAAGGCTTCCTCCCTTCCCGAGATTCAGACCTGCGACCAGCAACGTGAGCAGCAAGGGTGACAGGCATGGAATCAGAAGCAGTCGTTGCAGCGGAGTCATGGGCGTCGTCCCTGCCAGCGGCTCTGTTCAGTCAGCGATTCGCCCAAACCGTCAAACAGGCGCATGACAAGAAAGTCGAGCATGTCGTCGAGGGATTCCGGTTGGGTGTACCAGGCTGGAATGGGCGGAGCAATCCTGGCTCCAGCTTCGGCAAGCGTTGTGAGATTGCGCAGATGAATCAGGTTCCATGGCATTTCCCTCGGGGCAATGACGAGGGGTCTGCCTTCCTTGAGGTGCACATCCGCGCTGCGCTCCAGCAGGTCTCCTGCCAGTCCAGCCGCCAGGCGCCCCACGGTTCCCATCGAGCAGGGGACAACCACCATTCCCCGCGTCACCACACTGCCACTGGCCACCACAGCGGCTTGATCATCCCAGCGATGGCAGATCAACTCGCCGCTTTGCACATCGAGATGGTCACGCCAGAAGCGTTGCTGCTGGTCGGGATCCACAGGGACAGCGATGCCCCGTTCAGCTCTCCAAACTTCGTGAGCTCCACGGCTCACAATCACATGAACGCTGTGACCACCGCGAAGAAGCCATTGAATGCTTCGTTCCGCTAATTGTTGGGCGGACGCGCCGCTCACGCCGATCACGAAAGGAGAGATCATGCGTCTGACACGGCAACAGGCAAGGGGTCCTGTTCAGTGGACTGATCAGTGGGTACTACTTCCAGGTCGATTTGATTGCGCAATACGTCGACTTTCAGCACTTTGACCTTCACGAGGTCTCCAAGTTGATACACCCGTCGACTTCGCCGACCCACCAGTCGATTCTGCCGAGAACGGTATTCATACCAGTCGTCATTCAACGAGCTGACGTGCACTAACCCTTCCACCATCGATGGCGGAATCTCGACGAAGAATCCATAACTTTGCACTCCACTGATCACACCGTTTTGCTCCTGATTCACCATGGGCTCGGCGCTTCTGGCATGAGCCATCGCGATCATGTCCTTGCGTAGATCTGAAACCTGGCGTCGGCGCGTGTTGAGACGCTGAAGCATCCGTTCCCGGAACAGTTCTGCCAGTTTTTGATCCTGGGATGCGGTAAACAGCGGCCAGGTGATCTGATCACCAGCTCCCTGACGTCCGATCTCCACCTTGGTTTTATGACGCACGTTGGGACGGTCCTTTCCCTCATTCAGCAGTTGACACAGGACCTGTTGATTCAGGACATCGGCGTAATGGAGTGTCGGGCAACACCAGGGTGCTAGGGATTGAGACCAGAATGAACCATCAGTCTTGGGATTTTGGCTGTCTTGATCATCGGCCTGCATCTCTGACGCAACCTCAGTTTCAGACTCCGTGATCGCGTCAACAACTTGAACACCCGTTGCGGTCTCAGCAACATCAGCAAGTCGGTACGTGGTGTCGGGCAGTGCCTGGCGAAGCTGCAGATTCAGAACGCGGCTGTACTGGCAACCGGCGACGGCCTTGGCGAGTTCGCCCGCAGAAGGCGTGCCATCTTCGTCAAGCTCCAGCTGCACATCAAGCGCAACTGCAGCTTTAGCAACATCCGTCAGTGCTGAATCATCGGCAGGGGGAGCTTCAAGCAGCACAGCTGGAAGATTCAGGTTCTTGCAGTGATAACTCCACACACGGTGTGCCGTGCGCAGCAGCACTGCCATCAGGCATTCCGGAGCGGCAGCATTGAACGGTTCCGTCCAGTTGGTGCCATCACCATCAGGGGACAATTGATTTAAATCCCCCAGACTGTCGAGTTGCGGTTTGGGCAGGTCAAGTTCGATCAGGCCTGCAGACTTTTCGCACTCATGGGCGTTCCTGGCACAAAAAATCAGAGTCTCTAGTTGGTTGATCTGCTCTTTGATCGGTTTAAGGGACGCTGGGATCGCCCGCGATTTCGGTTTGCGATTGTCGAGAGCTGCCAGTTGTTCGTGTGTGAGTTCTGCAACTGGACGGATCTTGGTCAGGGAGAACTCCCAGTCTTTCCATTCACAGTCAGGGCCAATGTCCAGCCGCAGCGTGACTGCATCTTGAACCTCGCCGACGCGGAATGCGCTCGCCTTGGTCAGTGCCGGGCTCAGAAGCGGTATCCACTGCCGGCCAAGACAGATGCTTTCTGATTGGTTCAAGAGCCATTGGTCAAGACTGTTTCCTGGCGTTAGGCGTTCGGCCAACGCTGGCGCATGGACCCACAGGCGTGTCCCTCCTTCATGGGGAATGACATGGATGGCCGGTAAACAGACAGCCTCATCGTCAGACCAGGGCTTGAGAAGAAGAGCAGGTTGATCAGTGAGATCATTCCTCTTCTTTGCTGCGGGTGACTTAAGCGAAGCTCGAGGTGGAGTGGGACGTTGATGGAGATTGGCTTTTGTCAACATCAGATCTCTGTCATCCTCCGCTCCTCCATTGAGAGGAAGAGAGCGAGCGACATGGCCCTGGGCCGAAAATTGCGCCACGGGGTAACGGTCTAGGACCACCTCCGCGACTGCCTCATCCGCTGAAGTCGTTGCGTAGCTCGCATCCTCAGCCGGTAGGTCGATGGCCGCAAGAAGACGATCATCGAGGGGAATGGCGATGAGTTTCTCTTCTTGTTGTTCAACAGTGGCCAGAAGACTTGTTGTGGCCCGTTCGAGAATGCATTGCACACCTCCCTCAGGTGAACGGCGGCGGCCGCCTTCCCGGGTGATGCGCACGAGCACGCGATCACCGTTCCAAGCGTGATTCAACTGATGATCGCGGATGTAAATGTCATCACCACCGTCATCTCGGATGGCGAAACAAAAACCCTTGGTGCTGCATCGAAGCCGGGCTTGCACCAAATCATCGGTGATGCATTTGTGAATGCCACCGCTTTCATCCGTGTTCAGGATTCCAAGGCGCGTGAGGGCTTCTAAAGCCAATCCAAGAGTGTGTTTCTCTGTTCGATTGCTCAAACGGAGGATCTTCTCGAGCTTTGTCGTTTCCAGGGTTCCATCGGAAGGAACCTGGTCGAGTAGATCAGCAACCGTGAATTTCATCAGAACGGATTCGGAAACCGGCCTTCAGGTCCGGGAGGAGGACAAAACGGGTGCGCAAGCAGCAGAGGGACCGCGCAACCACTTAATCCACCCGATCTTACGAGCCGATGCCTTGACGGGATGTGATTCAGTCCTGTTCTGGAAGGACACCGGACTCAGTATTGAGCTTCGGCCAAAGAAGGCGGAGTCCGATGACCAGAAACCCGATGGATGCCGACAGCTGGATCCAGTCAGCAGGAATGATCGCCGAGAGAGATCCCCCAGCAACAGCCCCGATCAGGCTGGCGATCACAAGGGCGCTCGATGATCCCAGGAAGACGGCAAGCGGTCGGTCCGAGGTCCCGCTGATTGCCACGGTCGCCAGCTGCGTCTTGTCTCCGAGCTCAGCCAGAAACACAGTGACGAAGGTTGAGAGCAGCAGCGTGAGATTCATCGTTGAGTTGGTTGGATTGAGCTGAGAGTCGACCGGGTCCCTCAGAGGAGATGGTCCCCTAGGACTGATCGCAGCGCCTGGGATCCGAGCCATAGTCCGAGCCCCACCATCAGCAGCCCTGCCATTTGTTCCAGGCGTTCGGGTTGCAGAACTGAGGAAAGCCAGCGTCCCACCAGCACGCCGACCAGGCTTGAGCAGATCAGAGCCAGAGCGGCACCACCAAAAACCAGCCACGGTTGTCCGGATTCTGCAGAGAGCAGCAACGTCGCCAACTGCGTCTTGTCCCCAAGTTCCGCCAGGAACACGGTGGAGAAGGTACTGACCAGAACGGTTGTGAATCCTGGACGCTGAGAGCTTCCGGCGTCGGTCATCGCAATGGAGGCGTGGATCGAATCAGTCGTTCGAACTTACGCAGTTCCAGACTGCGTCCACCATGAACCGACCGAATCTGCTGGCGGCAGCAGGAGATGGCGAAGGCATCAGCATGGTCTTTGGGAACGTCGAAGAGGCTGCAGAGGCTGGCGACACGACAGAAATCTGGGCGTTCTTCGTAGATGCGACATCGCCTGGCACCACTGTCGAAGTGAATGCACCACCCATCGGCCCCCACCATGGCGAGGTATTGGCTCTGCTGTTCAGGTGTCAGTGCCTCGATCGCTTCCTGACGTTCCTCTGGGGCCAGCCTGCAGCAGGCTCCGCAGTGCTGGAGGCAGGCCCAGTGCAGGGAATGGCGACTCATGATGACAATCCGTGGTTGGTTGTGTTCTGTCCGGGCTGTGACAAGCCATCACAGAGGCCAGCCCGGTTTGAATTGTTTCTGGCGGAAGGCTCGTAACCTAGTTTCGGCAAACTGTTGCTTACCTGTTTCAACCCATGGGAATCGATTTCCACCTGATCGCCAATTTCGGCGCACTGGCCTTGATCACCCTGGCTGGACCAGCAGTGATCTTCATCCTCTTCTATCGCCGCGGCGCACTCTGACGATTGAGCTTGCTCAATCCGTGATACACCGGATCCCTGCACACCAGGCGACCGGTGTAGGAAGCAAGAACAGCCGCCAGCACCACGCCTGCGAACAACTGCTGATCACCGGCAAGCCGCCAGGCGAAAATGATGGAGACCAGGGGGAGTTGAGTCGCGCCTGATAGGCCTGCAGCGAGACCCAGTCCGATCCCCAATTGACCGCTGTATCCCACGCTGCTGCAGATGGTGTAACCCAGCACGGCTCCGAAGGACAGTGAGGGATCAATCAGGCCTCCAGGCACTCCAGGGCTGAGAGCCAGCATCGGACCGATCATGCGCACGGCGGTGATCCAGAGACTGGTGAGGCCTGCGGTCAAGTGATTACCCTCGCGAACCGGATCAGGCATGCCCTGCTCGATCAGCTGTCGCACCAGGGATTCTCCGTCTGATGTCGATGTTCCCCAACTCATCAAAGCCAGCAGGCTGAGACCTCCCCCCAGGTAGAGACCTGTTTGTAGTGGCCAGCGTTTCACTGATTCCGAAAGTGTCCTGGTCAGCCAGACCAGTCCCCTGTTGAACAGCCCTCCAAAAAGTCCTGCAACGAGTCCAACCGGGATCGCCATCATCAGTTGCTCCATCTCGGGAGTTACAACGTTGAGAACGCCGAGGCCGAACATCGGTTGCCCGCCGATGTTCGATAGTCCTGCTGCTGCAACGCTGATCACAAGAGCCGGCCAGATCGTCACGATGGCGTAATCGGCCGTGAGCTCTTCCAGCATGAAAACGGCTCCGAGCAGAGGTGTGTTGAACCCGCCGGCTAGGCCGGCTCCTCCCCCAATGGCCACCATCTGACGCTCGCTCAGCGACGGCAGCCATCCCTTGAAACGCTGATGGAAGGCCCTGGCCACCGCGGCACCGAACTGCACAACAGGCCCTTCCCTTCCCAGAGGAAACATGGCCACGGTGGCGATTGACCAGAGGATGCCGCGTTGCACCGTGCCTGGAGCGGCCATGGCCCTTGGCAGCAGGGACGGATCCTTCAATCCATTCATCGTGGATGGAATTCCAGACCCTGCTCCCTCATGCCATGGACCTCGCTGCAGCAGAAGCAAGACCGGCATCACGACCAGTGGCGCCAGCGCCACAAGAATGCCGGGCAGAGTCCACGGGCTCGATGCGTCCGTTGGCATGAGTGCGTAGAACTGCTCCTGAACGCGATCCACCAGATTGAGCGGCAGGCAAGCGATGCCGATCAGAACGCCAACGATCACCAGGCCAATGAAATGACGGGCTAAGCCTTCGATCCGGCTTTGTGAAGGCAGCATCCCTGGAATCAGGGCAACGTCCTGGCGACTGTCCGGACTCATGGGCAAAGGCCAAGACCTATGCAGGCCTCTTGTAGTAATTCCGCAACGTAGGGGTGTCGGGCTCGGCTGTCGTCGCTTTCCAGCACACCGTTGTCGTTGATCCTGCAGATCATGGACTCGCCGGCCGAATTCAGCAGTTTCAGGCTGTTCTCCCCAAGACGCTGCATCCTGTAAATCCCAGAACCTCGCTGGACTTCCATTTCGGGATGGTGAGCTCGCAGGGCCTGGATATCAAGCTGAAACCGGGTTTCCCCTCTCCAGTGGTTTTGGGTGACCCGGTAGGCCAGATCAATCGTCTGGGCAAGTGTTGCGGTGGCTGGCCAGCGCCAGAAGATGGCCTGTCGCTCCGTTCCGTTCTGCTCAAGCGTCAGGCGTCGATGCCCACCGCGCAGGAAGTGTTGATCTGTCACCCGACATCCCCTCGACCAGAACAGCGGTTTGGGATGGCCTGCTCCGAAGGGTTCCAGCTTCTGCAGACCTGCCCAGAGGTCATGGTTGATTTCTTCCAGCGTCAGAAGAGCTTCAGGCTCCACGAGCAAACCCTGCCCTCTCTGATCGATCCAGGCTGTGGCCAGTTGGTTGAGCTCTTCGTGTAACTCCGTCACGGCCGATGCCTGAACCGTGAAGCCTCCCGCGGCGGGATGTCCGCCAAAGCGTTCGAGCAGATGGCCGCAGTGCCGCAGAGCTTCATCCACCGCGAAACCCTCAGGGGCACGGACGGATGCCCGCATCAATCCTTCTCCATCCGCTGCCAAAAGGGCCGCCGGCCTTTGGTAACGCTCCACCAAACGGGCGGCCACGATCCCAATCACCCCATGATGCCAATGGCTCTGGGCCAACAGAACGAAGGACGGTAGGGGCGATGGGTCGCTCTCCAACAACGCAATGGCTTCCGCTTCGATCGCATCGCAGAGGTCTCTGCGTTGACGGTTGAGGACGTCGCAGCGGCGTCCCAGTTCATAGGCCTGGTTCTGATCCTCCGCGGTGAGGAGGTCGACCACCAGAACCGGATCACCAATGCGGCCGACGGCATTGATCCTGGGTGCCAGCTGGAAACCGATGTCATCGGCGACAAGGGGGCGATCACCCAGTCCAGCCAGCTGCTGCAGGGCCTGCACACCCGGACAGCTGCTGCGGTGAAGGTGCTTCAAACCTTCTTTCAGCAGACTGCGGTTGGCCCCTGTCAGGGGTGCCATATCGGCCACGGTGCCGATGCAGAACAGATCCCGGGAGTTGGCAATCGCTTCGGGCCTGTTCATCTCTAACGCCAGAGTGCGGGCCACGATGTAAGCGAGACCAACGCCCGCAAGACTTCGATACGGCGATTTTTCAGGAGTTGTGGCCGGATGGATCAGGGCCATGGCTTTCGGCTGCTGATCCGGAAGGGTGTGGTGGTCCGTGAGGATCACATCCACCTCGAGATCTTCAGCGCGCTCCAGTGCTTCTTTCGCGGCCACTCCGTTGTCGACCGTGATCAAAAGTCTGATCCCCTCTGCATGGAGCTGTTCCACCATCCCTGGGTTCAACCCATACCCGTCATCCATTCGGCTTGGAATCGCCGCCTTGGGTCGGGCACCAAGACAGCGGAAGGCTCGCAGGAGCAGGGCGGTGCTGGTCATGCCGTCGGCGTCGTAATCACCGCAAACGGCCAGAGCCTCCCCCGACTCGCACGCCGTCTTAAGGCGTGCAAGCGCCGGGGCGAGCTGGGGGAAGTGGTCGTGGGGAGCCGGCGGGTCCTGATCGCTCAGGAGAGCCTCCACGTCCTCTGTTGTTAAAAGGCCGCGCCGATAAAGGACAGCTCTGAGCGGTTGGGGTAAAGCAGCGCGATCAAGGGGGATGCCATCGATGGGCCGCGGCAGGCGCCACTGCTGCTGTCGGGCGACCTCAACCATCCCTCATCTCCGATGGACGCATTGTGGGGGGTTCCGCCACCGATGGTGTTCCATCAGGCTGAACCCATGCTGAATCGCTGCAATGTCTCAACTGCAAGCCGTCTTTTGGGATGTGGACGGAACGCTTGCTGATACGGAGATGTCCGGCCATCGGGTGGCTTACAACCGTGCCTTCGCCGAGCTGGGTGTCGACTGGAACTGGGACCCTGCCCTGTATGCCGAGCTCTTGACCATTCCCGGGGGAACCAAGCGCATGCAGCGGTTTGCGGAGATGAGCTCTGTATCTCTGACACCGGACCTGCTCCAACGGTTACGCGAGGCCAAGCAGCGTCACTACCTCGCCTTGATTCGCTCCGGTGCCGTGCAGTGGCGACCAGGAGTGCTGCGGCTTCTCAAGGACCTTCAGCAGGCCGGTGTCCAGCAGTGGATCGTCACCAGCAGCGGACTTGCGTCCGTTCAGGCTCTTCTCGAGGTTCTGAACGGTTTCAGCGCAGGCCCTTTCTGCGGTTGGGTGACAGCGGACGATGTCCGTTGTTCAAAACCTGATCCAGAGCCCTATCTTCTTGCTCTGCGACGCAGTGGTGTCGATCCAGATTGCGCGATTGCCTTGGAAGACTCAGCACCCGGCTTGCGTTCGGCTCGTGCAGCGGGACTGCCTTGCTTGCTGACTCCATCCCCTTGGGACTCTGCACTGCCGATGGAGAATCACCATGCCACGGCAGTTTTGGATCACTTTGGAGCTGAAACCTCGTGCCGGATCTTCAGTGGGCCCCCTTGTGAAGGCGGCCGGGTCACGCTGAAGTATTTGGAGATGCTTCTTGATCTGGGTCAGGGATGACGCTGCAAGACACGCGATACGACCGGTTTCAGCGTCGGGTGGGAACCCATCTGTCCCAGGCGCTGGTTGGTTCTTGGCGTCGCAGGAGTGTGGGACTTCTGTCTTTGCTGTTCGGTTTCATCGTGGGCAGCAACGTCACCATGTACTGGTTTCAGAAATCGGGTCAGCAACGGCCCTTTGCCGTTCTGATGGTGGTTCTGGTTCTGGAAATGCAAGTGAGGCTGAGGAGCCGGGTCCGAATCGACCAATGGCCTCTGAGTTGGCTGGCTCTCGACAATCTGAGGATTGGAACCGTTTACGCCGTTGTGTTTGAGGCTTTCAAGCTTGGATCGTGACCATCGGCCGCCAGCACCACTCGGGGGGGATGCCCTGCTTGAGCAGTTGGGTTGGCCCAATCCCGAGGGTTGGTGGCACCACTGGCAGGCCCGTGGTGGTGTGAACTTGGTGCGGGATCGTTGGTCCGTTCCTGTCGATGACGCCTGGATCGCGTCCCTGGCTCTTCCCCTGCTCACCAGAGTCGAACAAGCCCATGTCGAGGATGGTCTGAAGCTGATCGGTGTCAGTGCCCTGCCGGGTTGTGGCAAGACCACCCTTTGCAGCTGGATCAAACATGCTTCCGACCATCTCGGCTGGTCGGTGGAGCATTTATCGATCGATGATTTCTACTGGCCTGCAGACGAACTGGAACGCAGCATGGCCGGTAACCCTTGGGGGGTGCCCCGGGCTCTGCCTGGCAGTCATGACCTCATCGGTATGGAACGTTCTCTGCAGACTTGGTTGCAAGGGGGCTGTCTGCAAGCTCCGCGGTTTGATAAATCCCTTCGGGGAGGACGTGGTGACCGTTGCGGTTCATCCATTTCCAAGCCACGGGTGGTGTTGCTGGAGGGATGGTTCCTCGGTGCGGTTGTTGGTGAGGAAGGAAATGACGCAATGGAGCACTCCCTGACGCCAGCCGAACGACAGTGGCGTCCCCAAGCACTCAGGCAACTCAGGGAGTACGCGTCAATCTGGTCCATGCTCGATGAGCTCTGGCATCTGCGCATCGAAAACATTGATGCTTCCGCGCGTTGGAAGCGTCAGCAGTTGAACACCCTCTTTGAAAGCACCGGAGTGAGCTTTGCTGAGAACGACCTCTCCGGGTTCAATCGAATGGTTGAGGCGGCTCTGCCAAAAAGTTGTCTTAACTGGATTCCTGGAGCCACGATCATTGTGGACCTCACGAGCGAAAGAGCCGTTCGTGAAGTCCGTTTCAGCTGACTCAGCTTTCGGAGTCGTCGGTTTCCGCCACGGGATAGACGAAACCTTGAGCACGACCGCTCAGAACGGATTTGCCGATGGAAAGAGCCCTTTGCGCTGCAGTTGCAGCCTTGGCTTTCCAGACGGCATGCCGTTGGTTGCGCTTGCTCTTCGAGGTTTTCTTCTTCGGGACGGCCATCTCGGGCTGATCACTGCCAAACAGACATGATCCACTTTCGAGAGCCCCCACGTCAAATCGCTAGTCTTGACTTAACGCAATAGCGGTGTGAGCCCAGAGCAGAAGAGTCAGTCGCAGCCGGGTCCTGATGCCCAGAGGTCGATCGGAACGGATCAACCGAGCAATCCATTTTCTCGCTTCCGTTCAGAACCACCTCCGAGTTACAGCGCATTGCTGAAGCAGATCTCCTCCGGGAAGGTCAAAGAGCTGCAGTTGGTACCGGCCCGTCGTGAGGTGATCGTCACCTACCCCGACGGACGCAGCGCGACGGTGGCAATCCTGGCCAATGATCAACAAATTCTGCGAACCGCAGAGGCTGCTGGGACTCCCCTCCTCGTCAAGGATGTCCGGCAGGAACAGGCCCTGGCCGGGCTGGTCGGCAATCTGGCCCTGATCGTGCTGATCGTTGTTGGACTGTCGTTCCTGCTGAGACGATCGGCCCAGGTGGCCAACAAGGCGATGGGCTTTGGTCGCACCCAGGCGCGTACCAATCCACAGAGCGATGTGACTGTGCGCTTTGAAGATGTGGCCGGGATCGCAGAAGCCAAAGACGAGCTTCAGGAGGTTGTGACCTTCCTCAAGCAACCGGAGACGTTTATTCAGTTGGGAGCGCGTATTCCCCGCGGAGTCCTGCTGGTCGGCCCTCCTGGCACCGGCAAGACCCTGCTGGCGAAAGCCATTGCCGGGGAAGCTGGTGTTCCATTTTTCTCACTTGCAGCCTCCGAATTCGTTGAGTTGTTCGTGGGTGTGGGTGCCAGCCGCGTTCGCGATCTGTTCCGCAAAGCCAAGGAGAAGTCTCCTTGCATCGTGTTCATCGACGAGATCGATGCTGTCGGCCGTCAGAGAGGTGCAGGGATTGGTGGAGGGAACGATGAGCGGGAGCAGACGCTGAATCAGCTGCTCACTGAAATGGATGGGTTCGCTGATAACTCCGGCGTCATTCTTCTGGCGGCCACCAACCGTGCCGACGTCCTTGATACAGCCTTGATGCGTCCCGGGCGATTCGACCGCAGGATTGCCGTTGGACTGCCGGATCGCAAAGGGCGCGAGGCGATTCTTGCTGTTCATGCTCGTACCAGGCCTTTGGCTGAAGAGGTGTCCTTGGCGGACTGGGCCCGACGCACGCCTGGTTTCTCCGGTGCTGACCTGGCCAATCTGCTGAATGAAGCGGCCATCCTCACGGCCCGCCATCAGTCGACAACCCTCGGCAACAAGGAGCTGGAAATGGCTCTTGAGCGGATCACCATGGGGCTAACAGCTGCCCCACTCCAGGATGGTGCCAAGAAGCGATTGATTGCTTACCACGAAATCGGTCATGCGCTGGTTGCAGCATTGACGCCCCATGCCGATCCCGTCGACAAAGTCACGCTTCTTCCTCGTAGTGGTGGTGTGGGCGGATTTACGCGCTTTTTCCCTGATGAGGAAGTGCTTGATTCCGGGTTGGTCAGCCGTGCCTACCTCCAGGCCCGTTTGGTGATGGCTCTTGGAGGCCGTGCAGCAGAGATTGTTGTGTTTGGAGCATCCGAGGTCACCCAAGGTGCCAGCGGTGATCTTCAGATGGTGTCGCAACTTGCACGGGAGATGGTGACCCGGTTCGGATTTTCAGATCTGGGTCCTGTCGCCCTCGAGGGACAGGGCCAGGAGGTGTTCTTGGGCCGAGATCTGATTCATACCCGGCCGTCTTACGGCGAACGAACCGGTCGCGAGATTGACCTCCGCGTTCGCTCCCTGGCAACCGAAGCTCTGCATCAAGCCATCCATCTGCTCGAGTCCAGGCGAGAAGAGATGGATGTCCTGGTTGACGCTCTGATTGAGGAGGAAACGCTTCAATCGGATCGCTTTCATGCCCTGTTAGGGATTGATCCACCAGATCGGAGTAATAGCCTGGGGCAACTGCCGGCCTGGACTTGAATCTGTCCAAGCAAGCCCTTTTCTTTCGCCGTCCCGCATCTGCACGCTGGCTGCTGCTGCTGGTTCCACTGTTTGTGCTGTTGGCCCGTCTTCAGGTCGAAGTGGCCTGGTTTCAACAGTTCAACCTCGAGGAGGTTTACCTCAAACGGATTGGCCTTCAAGGTGCTGGAGGGGCTGCTGCCCTTGGTCTTGCAGTCCTCACGACTGTTTGGCGGCAGAAGTGGATGGCGGCCTATGAGCCCACGCCCAGGGGTGAACTTCCTGCCCTGAGGGGGAGAACCTATGCCCTTTGTTTGGCCAGCACGCTTCTGGTGCTGCTGAGTGTGCTGGTGGTGTACACCCGCCTTGCGTGGCTGGCCTTATCCCAGCCCTTCCTCCTTGCGCACTGGTGGAGTGTTCCCTTCCAGAGCACCTGGCCGCTGTTCACGCTCTCCATTCTGTTGATCCTGACGATCACGTTCGGATTGACGAGAAGCCATCGATTGGGTTTGGCCCATCTCTATGGAAGTGCCTGCTTCTGTCTGATTACGGCTCGAGCCTGGGGACTTTGGGCCTTGGCGCTGACGATTCCTGACGCCAACCGCTTTGAACCACTACTTGGAGCTGACGTCAGCTTTGGGCTTGGTCGTTTTTCGGCCATGGCTCTGGCCTTGGAATTGCTTCTGCTTCATCTGCTCCTGGTCCTTAGCACCGCGATCTGGAGCCGACTGACTCGGAGTCCCTGTCTCAGTGACTGGGGCTTTCCTGGTTGGACACCGCAGGAGCGTCGCTTGCTCCGTCCTCTGCTCGCAGCGTTGTTCCTGGTGCTTGCCGCACTGTTGTGGTTGTCACGGCATCAGTTGCTCTGGACCCAGAACGATGTTGTGGCAGGCGCAGGTTGGCTGGATGTGCATCTGGTGTTGCCACTCAGGGATGGGGGCACTGTTCTCCTGCTGTTTCTGGCGGCGACCACATGTCCCTGGCCGGGAGTGTCCTCGCGGCGGCGACGTGGTGTCAGGGGGGTGGTTGTCGCCTTGGCAATGGTGCTCTTGCTTGCCGAACTTCTTTTGGCACCCCTATTGCAGTGGATGGTGGTCCGCCCAAGAGAATTTCAGCTCGAGAAGCCGTTCCTCAGTCATGCCATCACAGCTACCCGCGATGCTTTTCAACTCGACGGCATGACGACGCGACCGTACAACCCGTCGAAGCAACTCGAGGCGGACGATTTGGTTCGAGGAGAAAGCACGTTAAAGAACATTCGTCTCTGGGACAGTCAACCGTTGCTGGCGTCGAATCGGCAACTTCAACAGCTCAGGGTGTATTACCGCTTCGCCAGAGCTGCAGTGGATCGCTATCCGTTGCGTCCTGATCGCAAGGAACGGCAGCAGGTGATGATGGCGGCGCGGGAACTGGATCAAACAGCCCTTCCCAGGCGATCCAGAACTTGGCAGAACAGACATTTCGTGTTCACCCACGGCTTCGGTTTCACGCTTAATCCAGTGAATACGAGCGCGCCAGATGGTCTTCCTGATTATTTCATCAGTGATCTGGGAAGTTCAACCAGGATTGAAGGAAATCTTTCTCTTGGCATCACTCAGACCGACGTTAAGCGTGAAGTGCCGATTGGCCAAGCTGCACTGTATTTCGGCTTATTGCCCTCCCCTTACGCAGTGGCACCCACGCGAATCGAGGAATTTGATTATCCGGAGGGTGATCAGAATACTTACAACCATTACTCCGGATCAGCGGGGATCCCACTGTCCACGCTATGGCAGCGCATCACTGCGGCCACTTATCTCACTGATCCCAGACTGCTGAACACCGGTGCGTTGACGGCGCAATCCAAATTGCTTTTGAGGCGCGATGTAAAACAGAGGGTCAAGGCTTTGGCTCCATTCCTCACCTTCATGGGTGATCCGTATCTTGTATCCGTTCCGCTGGAAGATCCTCCTGAGGGTTATTCGAAGGATCAGCATCAGTATTGGATTGTTGATGGTTACACCACATCAAGGACCTATCCCTACGCGGCCACCCTTCCCGATGGACAACCCCTCCGCTATCTGCGCAATTCGGTGAAGGTCATTGTGGATGCCTTCAACGGTAAAGTTCATTTTTATGTGAGTGAGAAAGAGGACCCAATCATCCGCGGTTGGAGCAAAATATTCCCGACGTTGTTTGAATCTTGGGATGCGATGCCCTCGACTCTTCGGGCCCATTTGATGGTTCCCAAGGATCAATTTGAGCTTCAGGTTCAGCAACTCTTGCGTTATCACGTCACTGATCCAAGGATTTTCTACAGCGGAGATGATGTCTGGCAGGTTCCACTTGAGCTCTACGGGCGCAAACAGATACCGGTTGCTCCCTATCACATCACCGCTCAGATCAAATCGAATGAACGATCTGAATTTCTGCTTCTTCAACCACTCACACCATTGGCTCGTCCCAATCTTTCGGCGTGGCTGGCTGCACGCAGTGATGGAGAGAATTATGGTGAATTGATTCTGTTGCGTTTCCCGAGCGATATTGCCACCTTTGGCCCTGAGCAAGTTCAGGCTTTAATCAATCAAAACCCAGAGATTAGTCAGCAATTCGGTCTGTGGGATAGAGCAGGTTCTCAGGTTGTTCAGGGAAACCTCCTGGTGGTTCCTGTCGGCGATTCGCTGCTATACGTGGAACCGATCTATCTCAAGGCGCGTCAGGGAGGTCTGCCGACGTTGACAAGGGTTGTTGTCAGTGATGGGCGACGCGTTGCGATGGCGAATGATCTCTGGCAAGGATTGCAGGCCCTTCTGAAGAATTCAGCGGAATCCCAGGGATAAAAACCGCCCTGATTGTTCAGGTCTCTTTAATCAGTAAGATGTTTAGCCTTTGGTTTACGTTATAACGTCCTTATTTCTATCGACCTTTTTGCTCTGTGGGTCTGCGTTGGAGGCTTGCCTTCTCAAATGCAGATGGTGATCCATCATGGGAGAACGATCTCGCTGGTCGACACTCTTCCTGGCTCCATCGAGCGTCTAAGACAAAAAACCCTGTCGCCAACGGCGACAGGGAACGGAAAGATTCAGTTGGTTTGGCCTGATCAGCCGATGGCGGAGAAATACTCTTTGGAACCTTTGGGATCCTCAAGCATGGTGGCGGAGCCAGGAGTCCAGTTGGCAGGGCAAACCTCGTCAGGGTTGGACTGAACGTACTGGAATGCTTGCAGAAGACGGAGGGTCTCATCAACGTTTCTGCCCACGGGCAGATTGTTGATGGTGGCGTGAACAATCACACCGTCGGGATCAATCAGATACAGGCCACGCAGTGCTTTGCCTTCGTCGTCAAGAATATTGAAGGCATTGCCGATCTCTTTGTTGAGGTCAGCGACAAGCGGATAATTGATGTCACCGATACCACCTTGATTGCGGGGAGTCTGAATCCAGGCCAAATGGCTGAATTTACTGTCGACGGAGACGCCGAGGATTTCGCAGTTCTTGCTGGAGAAATCGGCGTAGCGATCGCTGAATGCCGTGATCTCCGTGGGGCACACGAAGGTGAAGTCGAGGGGGTAGAAGAACAGCACCACGTACTTGCCGCGGTACTGTGACAGGCTGATCTCCTTAAATTCCTGGTCAACCACTGCTGTGGCGGTGAAGTCGGGGGCCTGATGGCCCACGCGCAGACAACCGTTGGCGGTCATGATGAACGGGCGAAGGAAGGCAAGGAAGCGTGAGGACCTAGCTCGAAGTCGTTACGACTTCCAATTGCGGGCAACAATTTATCACGCTGTCGCGCGACGCAATGGTCACCCTCCGTACCCATTGGTGCTCTCTCTGGCTCTTAAGCTGAACGGATGATTCATGCATCCATGGCCTGGGATCAGGCGCTTCTCAGAAAATTCAGCAGCACCGGTCACTTCCGCTTGCTCAATCAGGTCCGAAGTGAGCTCAGCAGTCAGCCCTTAGTGCGCGATCCTTCCAGCCGGGCTCTGTTGCTCAAGGCCAGACCGCATCGCGGACAGCCGGTCCGTCAACAGCGAAGGCCGAATGCCATGCCTGAAGACATGTCCTCCCTCTCTGATGCTGTTGTCACATCGTCGCCGAAATCATTCCGAGAGAGACTCAACGCCATTGATATGCGCTGAAGTTGTCCCCCCAAGATGTATGATGGCAACTGGCCTGAAGGGCCTTTCGTCAGAGTAGCTCAGCTGGTTAGAGCACAGGATTCATAACCCTGAGGTCGAGAGTTCAAGTCTCTCCTCTGACATTTTCAAATAGATCTGTGGTTCAGAGTGAACTCACTTTTTCTGTAGTTTTCTTGTTAGATGCAATGAAACTCTTCACCTAACCTCTACGGGAAGGGAGCATGGCCAATGGATCCATCGCGGCTCCACCAGGCTTGCGAATTTCAAAATGGAGATGAGGACCGGTACTTCGCCCAGTACTACCCATCAGCGCAATGCGAGCACCTTGAGGAACCAATTGTCCTTTCTTCACTAAGAGTCGACTGCTATGGGCATAACGCGTTGAAGAACCATCTCCATGGGACATTTCAACCAGATAGCCATAGCCACTGCTCCAGCCGGAATAAGCAATCACACCATCCTTGGCAGCCAGAATTGGAGTGCCGACATTGTTGGCAATATCAATGCCTTTGTGCATCCTTCCCCAGCGCCATCCGTATCCAGAGGTGAACACACCCTTCGTCGGCCAGATATACGTCTGGGACGCATCGAACTGACCAAGTCCGGGAAGTGCAGGAAGGTCTGGCCAGCTCGCTCCACCGGAACGCAAGGGCCGCACAGCCAACACATTGCTGGCTTTGGCAACACGCACCTTGCTTCCCACGACGAGTTTGGAGAGTTTGACCCCAGGGTTAAAAGCCTTCAGCTGCGTCAGAGTGATGCCGTGCTCCCGCACCACGGACATCAACGATTGATTGGACTGGATTTCAACGACCTCCATTGGTGCAGGTGGAGTCTTCACAGCGATCTCCATTGGTGCAGGTGGAGTCTTCACAACGACCTTCATTGGTACAGGAGGAGTCTGCAAAGGTGGTGATTCTCTGATTTCAGTTCCGTCAAGAGCCTTGGATGCACTGATGCTTTCTGTACTCTCTGAAGGGAGGACCACCCAGGTTCCAGCTTCAAGTGGAGTATTGGCATCCATCTCATTCAGCGTTTTGAGCTGATTTAGGGATTGATCAAGGTCACGCGACAGTGTTTCAAGATTGCTGCGCTTGATGAGGCGAACCCAGATCTGCGATGGCTCCTCTGAAAGAGCCGAAAGCAGTTGTTTCGAGCTGATGTGATCGGAATCTGCGTAACCGGAGGCGTGTGACATCGCGAATAAAGCACCGCTGGAAGCAAAAGCGGTCACGGCGAGGAGCAAAGGCTTCATTCATCGAAAAAGTGAAGAACAGATCCGACGACGCCACAGCATCAGATCTGGCTGAAGGTAGCGAGCTGAACACCTCCCCGCAAGGGTGCTCGTGGCAGATCATCGACTACCACAGCTGCAGTTTCAGGCCTGCCTGAAAGCAGGCGATCGCGCAAGCGACAGACAGATTCAGGCTGCGCACGCCTCCTTGTCCATCAACCCCAGCGCTGCATGGCATCGGAATCGTCAAAATGTCGTCGCATTGGTCTCGTACTGGCTCAGGCAGCCCTGTGTCCTCTCGTCCGAACAGCAGAACGTCTCCTTGTTCAAAGGAGAAATCCTGCAGTGCAACGCCGTCCCTGCGGCTGCAGCCGATCACACGGGAAGGCTTGGCAAGACTGGTTTTGAACGCTTTGAAATCGGTGTGAACAGAGAGATTGACATGGGGCCAGTAGTCCAGTCCGGCTCGCTTGAGCTGTCTGTCGTCGATCGAGAAGCCCAGGGGCTCGATCAAAGACAGTGGCAGATCAAATGCGGCACAGGTGCGCGCGATATTCCCCGTGTTCGGAGGAATGCGTGGTTCGAATAAAGCAACGCTGAGCGGGGAGGGCTTGAGAAGGGTCACAGCGGGATGGTTTGGCCTAAGGCGTGAAGATCGAGAGCTCTGCCCTGAACGACGAGCCAGCTTCGGTTGGCCTGCCTGGCCAATCGCTGGGCCAATTGTCCCTGGCGGTCGCGGAAGAGTCCGCCAATCGCTGTAGGGGGCACCACTCCCCAGCCTGTTTCTTCAATCACGATCACGACAGGCTGACGGCGCTGTTTCAGGGTGATCAGCAGATCGTTTTGCACGGCGTTCCATTGCTCCGCATCGTTCTGGAGATAAGCGGCCGTGAAACTACCGAGAGCATCAATCAGCAACGCATGGTTTTCGGGGGCTTCCTCGAGTGCACTGGTGAGCTGCCCGTCGCACTCCAGAAGAGTCCAGGTGGGAGGTCGACGCTCACGATGGAGGCGCAGTCGTTCCTGCCAGGATTCATCCTCAGGGAAGGAAGGGGATGTGGCGACGTAGGTCACCTCAGAACAAAAAGACACCAAATGTTCGGCCCATTGGCTCTTGCCTCCACGGCTCGGGCCAGTAACAAGAACCAGACCTTCAGGATGATTAGCCGCCACCATTCATACCGCGAAGCGTCGCCACCGAGGAAGGGCTGACGCGGTTGAGATAGCGGAAGATCCAATATTTAAAGATCGTCGCCAGGATCACCGGGAAGGTGGCGATGAAAAGAAGGATGAAATTCTCTCGGGCGGGGAATCCGAAATGATTGGCGATTCCATCGAGAAGAACCGTCCAGCCTTCGGGACTATGGAAGCCAACAAAAATATCAGTGAAGAGAATGATGGCAAACGCCTTGGCTGAATCACTGAGTCCGTACACAGCTTCGTCGAAAAATCCCCTGAGAACGCGTAATTCTTCTCGGCTGAACACACAGACCACAACGAACGCAACTGTGGCGGCTAGATCAGCGAGTACATTCTTCACGGCATGGGTACTTTCTGAATCTGCTTCCTCCTTTAACTCTTCCGCTTTTGCAGATAATTTCTTCTGCAGCTCTTCCTGTGTAGGGATTGAGTCGCCGCGCAGAAGTGCATCAAATTCGATCTCGGCCTTATAAACACGCAGCTTCTCCACAGCTTGTTCTTCAAGTTGCGGTTTGGGGTAACTCAAAAATGGCAGGTCTGGCGCATAACGATCCACGGCAGGGCTGATGATGTACGTGCGGCTGACTTGTTGCACCAAAAGGGGAACAAGAATCAGCAGCAGCAGCACCTTGAGTGAAATCAAGGTTGAATCGCGACGCCGCCGGAATCCAGCCACCAGAGTCGCTTCTGAGGTGGGATTCAGTTGACGTCGCAGGGTGTCGAAGATTCCGAGCAGAGAGCGTGGAAGCGGATCAGGCGTTCGGCTGATGGTCGGGGCTGAGGCTTCACGTCGCGGGCTGTAGCGGTTGACAACGCCCTCGATCAGTTGCAACTGGCGCAACTCCTGGGGATCAAGTTGGCCCCGTTGGTATTCCAACTTGTCGAGGGAAGCCCGGCAGACGTTGATGGCAGCACGGAATTTACGCAGAACGGTGGCCTGCACGGATCTGGGAACGGAGAGCTCCAGATCGGGGCGGATCGGCCGGTCTCCGTAATATTCAAGTTCCAGGCTTTGAATCAAGAGAGCGGCTTCATAGCCGCGATCAAGATCGGCATTCACATCGAAGGACTTGGCCCTTCCGAAGGTGTCGAGCCAGTTGCGTCCTGCCATCGTGCTGTTACCGGGAGAAAATCCACCAGGTGGCCATCGGAACTATCGTGCCGACCACGAGCAGAACGACAACCCAAGTGAAGGCATTGCTCTCTTCGGTTTCTTCAGCAGTTGGAACATTGGTTGGAAGCGAAACCCTCTCCACCTGAACCGGGGGGCCTGGATCTTCGCCACCGTCGAGCACAATCTCGATTCGCGCGATACCGTCGAGGGTGGCCTGGCGGAAGCGATCGCCATCCCGCAAGGGTTGGCTCATTGTGGTTCGCCCTGTGCTGCGCAACAGGCTCTCCGGCAGTTGCTCCAACAGAGCCGGTGAGGCGACCACTGTGGCCTGTTTGCTTTGGCTTTCCTCTAGGAACACCAGAAGGGGCCTGTCTGATTCGCCGGTGGCCGCAGTCCAGCGATTGAGCAGTTCCTCCCCGAAGGCTGGAAGGCTCAGGCCGTAATCAAGACGCCGCAGGGTGACCAGCCGTGCATCAACGTGAAACCGATCCAGCTCCTGAAGGCTGCTGCTGATTTCGTTGCGTCCAGAACGACTCAACACTTCTGCTGAATCGAGAACCAGCTCGTCAGGTGGTTGGGGAGGGAAGTCTTGGGGAGAGACGGCAAACGCGATCGGCGCGCAGAACAGCAAACAGAGAGTCGCGGCCAGAATTCCGCTTGTGAGCTGGGTGAAGCGATTCATGGTCATGCTCAGCGTCGAGTCAGTCTGCCTTTAAGCGGCGAGGCTGTCCCGGTTCAGGGCCATGATCGCCTCCAGCACCATCACAGCGCGTCCCTCAGGAAGATTGAGACGTCCCGTCAGATTGTTCAGAAAGTGTTTTTCTTCGGGGGTGACGTCCCGGTCGGCATGGGTGAGCTGAACGGCCACGGCCAGTGCTGTCTCCTGCTGAACAGGAGTCAGCACGGGCAGGGCATCGTCTACAAGACGTTCAACTCCGTCGGTTCGCAGCTGAGCCAAGAGGCGATCGAACAGGGCGGCCATCTCCTTTTCACTTCTGTCCTTGTAAGGCGTGCGGTATTCGAGTGAGCGGCGCAGAGCGTGGGCCTCATCGCGCCCAAGCGTTCCATCACAGGCCACCGCGGCGAGTGCGATGGCGGCAAAGGCTTCAGCGTCAGTCATGTCGGCTGGTCCGTTCTCTCTCATTTGAGCAAGAGTGTGTTGTTCTGACCGCAGCACGTTGCAGACCATGCCTGGCTCCGCCCGTCTCTCTCTGATCGCCGGAGTGTTGGTGCTGACCCTGTCACTTGTTAATGCTCTGACGGCTGGAGAGTTTCCTCCTTCCCTCCAGCGTGCAGAGGTTCTTGCTGGATTGTCAGCCGTTGGTTTGATGTTGGTTGCTGTCCTTTGGACACGTGCCATTCCCCGTCCCGCTGAAGCAGCGCAACTCAGCGGTGAGCAGGGTCTTCGTTTCATCGAGGGGCTGGACGAAGCCTTGACGTTGGAACTGGCCTGGGGAAGCCATCAGTTTCTGACTGCTACATCAGCAGCCTCCATTCTTGTGATGTGGGATGGGCATGTTCTTCTCCGTCGGGGGCTGATCACGGCGGATTCATTTGTGCCTGGTCCCATCTGTCAACGAGCGACCCAGCGTCAGGAACTGATCTCTCTTGTAAAAACGGCGCTGTATCCCGGACGCGAAGAATTTGATCCTGTGCTGCCGGGCTTGCCATCGGTGATGGTGCACCCCCTAGGGCAAAGGGGCTGGGTCGTCCTGGGGGGGTGGTCCGAGCGCTGCTTTACCCGATCAGACGAACGCTGGTTGGCGGGATGGAGCGAGCGCCTCAGAAGGACACTGGATTCGGTTGGGGCCGGGCTTCCGGTGTCCCCTCCGGTCCCTCAGTCGGGATCCTGACTTCCGATTGCACCTTGGATCCAGGCGCGGTGAAGGAAATGCGCCCCTCCTTCCCCACGGTTCCCTCCAGCCGAGTAGCTCGAGTCACCTGATCATTCTCATCTCGACGCAACTCAACCTTGCCTTCGGCCAAGACGGCTTCGTTGCTCCAGTTCCAACGGCAGCGTTCAGCTTTCAATGCTTCTCCTGGCTGACGGATTTCGCAGGCTCCGTTCACGTCCACGGAGCTTTGACCGAGATCGGCGCGGAAGCTTTCACCTCGAATTGTGGTGCGATCAAGATCAGCCTTAAACGGCTTTGCACTGCGAATGATCTGATCTCGGAACACCCAGGTTGTGGCTTTGGCCCTCAACACGCCCTTCTCGCGGGGGATTCTGAGAATCACTGGTGCTTGCACCGTGATCTCTCCTTTGAGAGTGTTTCCCTCCAGGGATTGGCCCTCGAGTTGTTCGAGAACAGTCCCTTCCTTATCTCTGCGCTGGCCGAGGATCGGTCCCTTGGCGTTGAGTAGCCCTGTATCAAGATTCCATTGGGCCTTACCACTGCGCAGGGAGCTGTCAGGTCGGGCGTTGCGATCGGAGGTTGACCAGCGATCCAGTTGAACGGTGCCCGTCAGCGTGAGTTCATTGGTGGTTTGTTGAAGTTCGGCTTCGCTGGCAGAAATTCGCGACTCCTGATCCGAAGCGCGGGGCCGCTGCTCCATGGTCAGAACGCCCTGATCGGGACGCCAGCGCAGCCGGTCGCCTTGGATCAGTAATTTCGAGCCAGTGAGTTGCTGAAGCTTGACGTTCCCTTCCAACAGAATTTTTTCGCCGTCATTGATCACTTGGGCCAGATCAGACTGAATCCGAAAGGATGGCTTCCCGTTGCGAAACAGAAGTCCAACCGGCCGTCGGGCGCGAACCAAACGTCTGTTCAGCTCATAACGGGCTTCTGGGCTCGACAGGCTCCATTCCTTCTGCCCGGTACTCGACTTCTGTTCAAGCTCAAGTGAACGAAAGACGAAAGGGGGTGCCTCGACTGCGACTGGAGCATCCCCATCGGCGCAACCGGCCAGCCAGGGAAGGCTTGCGAGCAGACAACTTGAAAACCATGCATGGCGCGAAGGCATGGTCATCAGAGGGGGGACTCAAGCTCAAGTCGCTGCATCACCGGTTCAGGTTTTGAAAGGCTGGCGCCAGGCTCTAATTGTCCCCAGCTCAGCGCATGGGTCCAACCCTTCTCGCTGGGACGCTGATCCAATTGGGCCAGGATCCTGGAACTGAGGCCCGGCACCAAGGGTTGAAGTAAGAGGCCGATCACTCTGCAGCATTCCAGAACTGCATAGAGATCATCCCCCACTTTCTGTTCATGGCCTGGTTGTTTCATCAGGCTCCATGGCGCCTGTTCATTGAGGTAGCCGTTGGCCTCGATCGCGAGTTGCAACACAGCTTCGGCAGCGTCCTTAAAAGCAAAGGCTGGGATTGACTGCCGTACGCGATCGATCGTCCGTTCCGTGGTGTCTTTCAGAGGATGGTCAGAGCGAACCCCTTCCGACACCGGAGGAAGGGATGCATCGAACCATTTACGCGACATTGAGGCGGTTCGGTTCAGGAGATTGCCGATCGTGTTGGCGAGATCGTTGTTGACCAGATCCATAAATCTCTGCTGCTGAAAATCTCCGTCTTCACCGAATTGGATGTCTCTCAGCAGATACCAACGCACGGCATCGGTCCCACAACGCTCAAGCAGGGTTTCCGGATCCAGCACATTCCCGAGAGCTTTGCCCATTTTCTGGCCCTCCCTGGTGAGAAAACCATGGCCGAAAACGCGTTTCGGAACAGGCAATCCCGCGGACATCAACATGGCGGGCCAATACACCGCATGAAAGCGCAGGATGTCCTTTCCGATCACATGACCATCCACGGGCCAGCCGACGTCCGTGAGGCGATCCAGGTCCACCGGACCACCGTCATCCAGCAGCGCTGTGAGGTATCCGAGTAAGGCGTCAAACCATACATAAAACGTGTGCCCCTGATGCCCGGGGACGGGCAGTCCCCATGACACATTCACCCGGGAAATGGAGAAATCACGCAACCCCCCCGCGACGAAATTTTCAATCTCCCGACGGCGACTGGAGGGTGCGATGAACTGAGGATCCGCAATCAGCGATTCAATGCGCTCCTGAAACTGAGAGAGACAGAAAAACAGATTTTCCTCATCGCGCCATTCCAGGGGCTTGCGATGGATGGCGCAGTCAGGATTTTTGGCGTCGGCAGGATCATCTTTGAATTCCTCACAATCCACGCAATACCACCCTTCCTGATGGCCGGTGCGGATGTGTCCTGCAGCCTCACAGCGCTGAAAAAAGGCCTGGACCAGGGGACGATGGCGAGGGCTTGTGGTGCGGACGAAGCGATCATTGGTGATGTCCCAACGTGCCCAGAGGTCCGCGTACAAGGCGGAAATCCGATCGCAATGATCCGCAGGGCTGATGCTCTGAGCTTCAGCCGTGCGTTGGATTTTCTGGCCATGTTCATCGACGCCGGTGATGAACACGACCTCCTCGCCTTCCAGTCGCTGAAAGCGTGCGAGCGCATCGCAGGCAATCGTGGTGTAGACGCTGCCGAGGTGTGGTTTGGCGTTGACGTAATAGAGAGGTGTTGTGAGGCTGTAGGTCATCGCTTCGGCGTTGGCTCCCAGCCTCGATCGCACGGCCAGGATCTTAACGACTGTCCCTCATCTGCTCCTCAACACCTTTCGCTGTGAAGTCTTCCATTGTTGTGTCGGATGCATCCGTAAAGCATTGGCTGGCCGCTCTTCATCAGCTGGCGCTGGCTGATGGAGATTTCGATGTTGAGGAAAGGCACCTGCTGACGGCTCATCTTTCTCAGATCCTTCCCGATGCCGACATCGACTGGAATTCTTTGCCGGTGGTCGATATCGAGGCCTTGGCTAAGGGTCTGGCAGCAGAACCAGGGGGGGGAGAGCAGTTTCTACGCACGGCGGTCCTCGTGGCCCTGGCCGATGGCCATCTCAGTCAGGAGGAGCTTGACCTACTGCGCCATTGGGCGGCGGTTCTTGATTGTGGACAGGTTCTCCTCGCTGATCTGAAGCCCTGCGTGGAGCACGATGCGTTCGCGGCATCGGCGCCTCTGGCGTCGCTCAAGCACTGGCTGGATGAGCTGGACCCAAGCGATCCGCGGATCGCGGCGTTCATCGTCAGCCTGATTCCGGCGCAGTGTCCCTTTGAGCGGGACATCGTCTTGTTCGGCCACAAGCTGGTGCACATTCCGCCGATGTGCAAACTCAATCCTCTTTACGACCAGCTGGTGGGACTGCGCTTTCGCTGTCTCGGGCACCTGCCGGAAGAGCAGCAGTTGCGTCTCACCCAGCAGTCTTCCTGATGGCGATGTCGGCCACACTCGATGCGGTGGATGTGTTGGTGTGGGGCGGCGGCACGGGCGGTGTCGCTGCGGCGATCCAGGCGGCGCGAGGCGGAGCATCCACGCTTCTGCTCACTCCCGGGCTCTGGCTCGGGGGGATGGTGAGCGCCGCTGGTGTCTGCTGCCCGGATGGCAACGAGCTCACTCCTTGGCAGACAGGGCTCTGGGGTGCCTTCCTGCGGGAGCTGGAACAGCGTGAACCAGAAGGGCTGGATCACAACTGGGTGAGCTGCTTCGGATACCGACCCACCACCGCTGAATCGATCCTGCAGGACTGGGTAAGAGCCGAGCCCAAGCTGCTCTGGTGGCCAAGATGTCGTCTGTTGGAGGTGGAGCGGCAGGGCTCGCTGGTCGTCGCTCTACAGGTGGAGATCGGTCGTGAACGTCGGCGCGTTCAGTGCCAGGTGGTGATCGATGGCAGCGATCGCGGCGATCTGCTCCCCTTGGCCCAGGCTCCCTTTCGCTTCGGCTGGGAAGCCAAGGAGCAATGGAACGAACCCAGTGCTCCCAGCTCCGAGCGCCTCAATACAGAGGCTTTCTTCAGGAATCACCCGGTGCAATCCCCCACCTGGGTGGTGATGGGCCAGCTGCAAAGTGAGCACCTGCAGGCGGATCCAGCCCGGGGAATTGATCCCGCCGGTCGTCCCCAGCTGCCGGCACCGTTTGAGCAAGCCTGCGAGTCCTTCGGTCTGGAGCGCACCCTCACCTATGGGCGCTTGCCCGGTGGGCTGGTGATGCTCAACTGGCCTTTGCATGGCAACGATTGGCATTGGGACCTGGAGCGGGCCTTCTCAGGCGATGCCCAACAAGAAGCGGACCTGTATGAAGAGATGCAGGCCCACAGCCTGCGCTTTGCCGAAGCCCTAAAAGAGGCGAGTGGAGGCTGGGTGCAGCTCGGCGACGCTTTCCCCGAGGCGTCCGGCAGTCCGGCCCCCTGGCTGGCGGCCATGCCCTACTGGCGAGAGGGGCGTCGCCTGGTGGGGCGCGCCACGGTGATCGAGCAGGATCTGTTGCCGCTTGGGCCGGGAACCAACTGTGCCGCATTGCCGCGTGATTCCGCCGGTGCGCTGCAGTCGATTGCAGTGGGCAACTACGCCAATGATCACCACTACCCCGGGCCTGATTGGCCCCTGGCCCCCAAAAGCTGCCGTTGGGGTGGCCGCTGGACGGGGACACCATTCTGCATCCCCTTCGGCGCCTTGGTCAGCGTGGACATTGACAATCTGCTGGCGGCCGACAAGGCCATCAGCACCAGCCATATGGCCAACGGCGCCACCCGTCTGCAACCGTTGGTTCTGAATGTGGGCCAGGCGGCAGGGGCTGCAGCGGCCCTGGCGGTGGCCCAGGCGGTGTCACCGGCGAACTGTTCAGTGCCTCAGCTGCAGGAGCTGTTGATTGATGATCGAATGGCTCCCACAGCTGTGGTGCCGAACTGGGACTTGGCCTGGAGTGACCCGTTTTGGAAAGACCAGCAGCACCGTGCACTTCATGGCTCTTGGGTGCAGGGTGAAGGGTTGATGACCGGCGCAGTTGCAAGTGCCAGAGACACGGGTTTGGTGCTGAGGGGATGCATTCATCCCTGCGCAGATGGAGGGTTTCGACTGGAGACCACTGAGGGTGAACATTGGCCTGTGATCACCCTTGAACCATCGGTTCAGGCCTGGATGACCACCGTGGAGGGTCCGACGCCCACGGCCTTGCGTGGAACGCTCAACCCATGGGGGCCCTGGCTGAGGGTGACGGGCTTTGGCTGATCAGGGCTGATCGGTGACCGCGCCCTGGCTGCTGGAACTCACAAGCCGGGCATATTTGCCGAGGATTCCGGTGCGGTATTTCGGAACCGGGGCGGACCATGCATTCCGACGTTGCTCCAGCTCGGCATCGTCCACATTCAGCTGCAGCAGCAGTTGATTGGCATCCACGGTGATGCTGTCTCCTTCCTTGATCAGGCCGATGGTTCCACCCACGGCCGCTTCAGGAGCCACATGGCCGATGACCAACCCGTAGGAGCCACCGGAGAAACGACCGTCGGTGATCAGCGCCACCTTGTCGAGCAGTCCCTGGCCCACGATCGCGGAGGTGGGGCTGAGCATTTCGCGCATGCCAGGACCGCCGACGGGGCCTTCGTTGCGCACCACCACCACATCACCGGCCTGGATCTGGTTGTCGAGAATCGCTTCCAGGCAAGTTTCTTCGCTTTCAAAAACCCTGGCCGGGCCTGTGATTACTGGATTTTTCACACCACTGATCTTGGCGACGGCCCCTTCGCTGGCCAGGTTGCCTTTGAGGATGGCCAAGTGCCCTTTGGCGTAGAGGGGATTGGACAGTGGGCGGATCACGTCCTGATCGGCAGGTGGTGTGGAAGGCACATTCGCAAGAAGTTCCTTGAGTGTTTTGCCTTCGATCGTGCGGCAATCACCGTGGAGGAGGCCCGCATCCAGCAGCAGTTTCATCACCTGGGGAATCCCCCCGGCGCGGTGGAGATCCACCGTGACGTAACGGCCACTGGGTTTGAGATCACAGATCACCGGAACGCGTTGGCGGATCTGTTCAAAGTCGTCGATGGCCAGTTCAACGCCGGCCGTGCGGGCAATGGCGAGCAGATGCAGCACGGAATTGGTGGAGCCACCCACCGCCATGATCACGCTGATGGCATTTTCGAAAGCCTCTCGGGTCATCAGGTCGAGAGGGCGGATTCCGGATTGGATGGCATCCACCAGCACCTCGGCCGATCGGGCTGCGCTGTCGGCTTTTTCTTCATCTTCAGCGGCCATGGTGGAGCTGTGGGGAAGGCTCAACCCCATCGTTTCGATGGCGGCGCTCATGGTGTTGGCGGTGAACATTCCACCGCAGCTGCCAGCACCGGGGCATGCATTTTTCTCAATGGCCGTGAGCTGCTCTTCGTCGATCTTGCCGCTGGTGATCTGACCCACTGCTTCAAAAGCACTCACCACGGTGAGGTCGCAGCCGCCCAGTTTTCCCGGCTTGATGGTGCCGCCATACACGAAGATCGCCGGGATGTTCATCCTCGCCATCGCGAGCATGGCCCCAGGCATGTTCTTGTCGCAGCCGCCCACGGCCAACACGCCATCCATGCTCTGGCCATTGCAGGCTGTTTCGATGGCGTCAGCGATCACTTCCCGGCTCACCAGGGAATATTTCATTCCCTCGGTGCCCATCGAGATGCCGTCGCTGACGGTGATGGTTCCGAAGGTCTGTGGCATTCCACCGGCCAGCCGGGCCGCCTCTTCGGCACGCCGGGCTAAGTCATCGAGCCCGACGTTGCAGGGCGTGATCGTGCTGTAGCCGTTGGCGATGCCGATGATCGGCTTGCCAAAGTCCTGATCGCCGAAACCCACGGCCCGCAGCATCGCCCGGTTGGGAGAGCGCTGGATCCCCTTGGTGACGGCATCGGAGCGGAGCATGGATCAGGCCGTCATCCGGCGTGAAACTGGAATCAACCTACCGGCCGCGCTGGTCACCCCCTAGAGCCGAGATCCTCAAGTTGCTTGCGCACATCCGCGATGGCGGCATTCAGTTGCTCAACCCGCGCTTCCAGCTGGCTGTCTGTCTCAAGTGGCAGCCGCTCGCCCGGACTCAGTGCCTCGCTTCCATCCTGCATGCGCGGGGCATACAGCATTGAGCGCTTGTAGCGCAGCCGCCGGCGACGGTCTGCTTCTGAGATCAGCCACCAGCTAAGGCCGGCTGCTCCCAGAACGACACCGCTGACAAGCGTTGCCAGCGTTGTTGAAGCAGAGTCTTGCTGTCGCACCATGGGCAACCAGTCAATTTTTAAACCTTAGGTGGCTTGCCCTGATCTGATCCCGAGCCTTTGCAAGGGGTCACCGATTCCAGGGACAATTCGGTTCTGTTCATCGAGATCGGCATCGATGCAGGCGGTGTGGATGGTGATATCAGGGAAGGCTTCACCGATCCGTTTCAATCCGGGGCTCGCGCAGAGCGCGGTGATCACGCGCAGGCGACGCCCGTCGACGCCTTCCTGTTGCAGGTTCTCCAAAATCGAAACAACACCCTCACCATCACGGATCTGATCGAAAAACAGCAGGAGCCCGGCCTGGGCATCGATTCCAGAGGGGATTCCGTCCAGGCATAGATCTGCATTCGGAAGCACCTGGCGTGCCCCCTCCCAAAGGTGCAGGCCTCCAGGAAGAATCGGAACCGCCAGCAAAGGAACGCCTGCCTCGACCATCGTTCCTTCGGTGCTTGCGAGTGGTGTCTTGACCACCTCCCGGCGGTGCGGCAACCAATCGCGGAGCGCTTCATAACTCAGCCATCGGCCCAGTTCCTCCATAGCTGTTCGGAACAGAGCTGCTGGCGTTCGTTCATGGCGCAGCACTGTCAGCCAGTGGGCAATGAGTGGGTGGGGTGGAACTACCACCCGAAGAGTCTTGGCCATGACACGTGGCTGGGCAGATCTCTGCCATAACGTGACTGTTCAAATTACGGCAGCTGCTTCCGGCACCCGCCGAGCTTCTTCCCCATGCCCGTATCTGCGCTTCTCTGCAACTTGCGTCGCCACCTGACCACTGCCTTGCTCGCCGCTTTGGTTGTATTCACAGGTGTTCTGATTGATGGACCCTCCGCTGAGGCGATTACGGCTCCGGAGCTGCGCGGGCAGCGCGCGGTTCAGGACATCACGTCCGATATGCATGGACGGGATTTAAAGGAAAAGGAATTTCTCAAGGCTGATCTGCGCGAGGTAGATCTTGGGGAAGCCGATCTCCGCGGGGCTGTGATCAACACGTCACAGCTTCAGGGGGCAGATCTTCGGGGTGCTGATCTTGAAGATGTAGTGGCTTTCTCCAGCCGGTTCGATGGGGCCGATCTGCGCAATGCGAACTTCACCAACGCAATGCTGATGCAGAGCCGCTTCAACGACGCTGAGATTGAAGGAACCGATTTCACTGATGCCGTGATCGACCTTTCCCAGCTCAAGGCTCTCTGCGGACGCGCCAGCGGGGTGAACAGCCTCAGTGGTGTGAGCACCAGGGAATCTCTGGGTTGCCGTTGATGGCCAAGCGACTCCCCGTCACGGTGATCACCGGCTTTCTTGGTGCCGGTAAAACCACGGTTCTTCGTCACCTTCTCACTCAGAGCGGTCAGCGTCTTGCCGTGATGGTGAATGAGTTCGGCACCGTCGGGCTCGATGGCGATCTGATCCGCAGCTGCGGTTTCTGTCCGGAGGATGAGGTGGAAAGCCGCCTTGTGGAACTCAACAACGGTTGTCTCTGCTGCACCGTTCAGGACGATTTCCTGCCCACGATGGAAACGCTCCTAGAGCGGTCGGATCAGCTCGATGGGATTGTTGTTGAAACGAGTGGTCTGGCCCTTCCCCGTCCCCTGCTCCAGGCTCTGGAGTGGCCTGCCATCCGTCGGCGCGTGCATGTGAACGGGGTTGTCACCGTTGTGGATGGTGAAGCGATGAGTGGTGGCAGTCCCGTCGGTGATCCTGAGGCGCTGGAACGTCAGCGACAGGAGGATCAGAGCCTTGACCATCTCACCGCTATTGAGGATCTGTTCGAGGACCAGCTTCAGGCTGCTGATCTGGTGTTGATCAGCCGTTCCGATTGTCTACAGCCTCCGCAATTGGAGACCGTTTTGCAGGCGATCGAGCCACGTCTGCGCCCCGGTGCGGGCACTCTGGCGATCAGCCGAGGGCAGGTTGATCCAGCTCTGGTGCTCGGGCTTGAGTCCCTTGAATCGCGCCAACGCGCTGATCACGCTGACGAAACTGGGCATCATGACCACGATCATCACGATCACGATCACGATCACGATCACGATCATCACGATCATCACGATCACAGCCATGTGGAGGCCATCAGCGGTCAGATCCGTCTGGATGGATCCTTTGATCGCACTACGCTTGAGCGGCTCCTGCCGGAGTTCGTCCGCACGCATCACGTGATCCGACTCAAAGGTCGTGTCTGGCTTCCAGGGAAGAGCCTCCCTTTACAGATCCAGATGGTCGGCCCCAGGTTGGACAGCTGGTTTGAGGCAGCTCCGGACCATGCCTGGATGCCTGCTGAAGGCATCGGTCTCGAGCTCGTCGTGATCGGCCTCGAAAAGGGTGCAGCGGAGAGTCTCGAGAGCAGGCTTCTGACCAGTCGCTAGCGCTGCAAAAGGTGTGGTTGCACCTTTCAGTTCATCACCACAAGTCGCTGTGTTCCTGATCGTTCGATCAGAGCGGAGAGATCGAGCATGTCCTTGCGGTTCACCAGGCCGATGCAACCAAGAGTGCCGCTCTGGGTATTTAGGCGACCGGCGCTGGGGTCCTGGTGGATTCCCAGAACTCTGCGCCCTGTTGTGAACGTGGGCTCGATGCTGATCCAGACAGGGCCGAGCTCGGGATAGGCCCCGTCGGCGAGGGGTTCCACCGGGCCAACGCTGTAGGTGCCTGCAGGCAGGGGAGCCCGGCTTCCCATGCGGTCGCGGTCAGCGTTCTGACGATTGGCCCGTCCGCTGACGGCGTCAAAACGACGCGTGGGTTTCCCTGGAATCTCGAGCCTCAGATCCCAGAGCGGATCGCCGGTTGAGGTGATGCGGCGGTCGGTCCTTTCCAGGACAAGGGTGGGGACAGGCTCAGTCTGCGGTTCAACGGGCTCGAGCAGGGCCATCAGGGACGAACGCTCGCCATCCCGAAGGTCAGCGCGCGCTGCGGAGGGAACAGCCAGTCCGATCAAGGCTGTGGCCACAACCGCTCGTACAAAGAAGCGGCAGAGGGTTTGGCGGTCTCGGACGATTTGCATCCCGCTGACAGAAAAACGAACCTGTCTTACGGGCAATCCTTATCAGTTCAAAAATAAATAAACGGTTTCTTATCCGGCCCCTGTTGCGCGCCAGTCCAGGCCAGGGATATGAGCCACGATTGATGCTGTGGTTTTCATGTAGTCCGCGTAATTGGGGCAGCATTTGAGCAGTTCACGCTCTTCCCGGTGCGCCTTTCCTGTGAGGACAAACACCAGACCGAGAAGCAAAGCCATGTGCAGCAGACTTCCCAAGGCGAGGGTCACTCCGAAGGAACACACCAAAACCGCTCTGTAAAGAGGATGGCGGCAGTGGGCATACACCCCTGTCGTAACCAGTGCAGCCCCCTTTTTTGGTTCCGGCAAGGGCGAGAGACTTGGTCCCAGGGCACGGAATCCCTGAACCGCCATCCACAGTCCTGCGGCCAAGACCCCAAGGCCAATCATTGTTGTTGCCAGCGGCCAGTGGACGCCAAGCGCGTTCAGGCTCGGCCATGGACGAGCCAGATGCCCCACGATCAGCAGCAGCTGGGCCACCAGCCACCATTCCCCCTGTTGATTGCTGAGCAGGCTTTTCCAGCTCAGGTTCCAGCCTTGGAATGCCTGGGTCCAGTCCGCCATGGGTTTGCCTTCCTCTACTTCATCCCACTATGCGAACGGTTCTGATCACAGGTGCGAGCCGGGGTATCGGCCGGTCGATTGCCACCTTGCTGCTGTCTCAGGGACATCGCCTTTGTCTGGCTGTTCGCGATCCTGAACGCCTCCGCAACACAGGGCTTGATCCGCATCTCCATGGCGATGCCCTCTCGCTCTGTCGCTACGACGCCAGGGATCCAGAGGATGCGGAGCGGGCTGTGCAGGCGGTGCAGCAGGCGTTCGGAGCACTCGACACCCTGATCCACTGCGCAGGAATCCTCAGGAACACACCGTTGCTGTTCAGTGATGCGCAGTCCGATGAGCCCGACGAGCTCTGGAGTGTGAATGTGAAGGGCCCCTGGTGGCTGACGCGTGCAGCCTGGCCGGCGCTGGTGGCCTCACAAAAGGGTCGGATTCAGGTATTGGTCTCCATGAGCGGAAAACGCTGCAAGGGCAAGCTGGCGGGTTATTCGGCCAGCAAGTTCGCCTTGATGGGCCTCTGCCAGGCGATGCGCAACGAAGGCTGGGATCAGGGAATCCGCGTGACCGCCATCTGTCCAGGCTGGGTGAACACCGATATGGCACGCGCAACGAGTCCTCTGGCACCCGAATTGATGACGCAGCCGGGCGACCTCGCGACTCTCTGCGCCAACCTGCTCAATCTGCCGACATCTGCCGTGCCCTTTGAGCTGTCGGTGAATGCCACGTTTGAAAGCTGACCTCAGTCCAGCGGAATGTCGCCGCGGGCGCAGACCGTGTTCCAGCAGAGCGTTCCATCCGCACTCCAGCGCGTCTGCACCTCGGCCCAGGGGGTCTGGTCTCCGATCTGCATCTGCATCGTGCCGCTGCCATCGTGCTGAAAACGCACCACTTGGTTGCTGAACGCCAGCTCCCAGCGAGCTCCCGGTTGTTCGCTCACGTAGCGGCAGGGAGACCAGGCCTGATTCGCATTGCGACACTCCATTGCGTCGGCTGAAGCGGATTCAGTCTTGGCCGGAGTCGAGAAGACAGACACTGCGACCATCAGCAGAGCGGCGGATTGACGAACAGCGTTGCTGGAGGCAGTCACGCGTCAGCGGGTTGACTCAACTGTCTTCAACGTGCAATCGGCAGAGTCTTTGCGGGTCCCTGGCCTGTCAAGATTTAACAATCCCCGTTCAGAGCTCGTGCCGCGTTTTCAAGCCCGCGTTCTGGTGCAACTGCGCCCATCGGTCCTCGATCCCGCGGGAGAAGCCACCCGTGCCGCTGCCCAGCGACTTGGAGTGGATGGGATTACCCATCTCCGCATCGGCAAAGCAGTGGAATTGGAATTGGATGCGCCTGATGAGGCAGAGGCGCGGCGCAGGGTTGAACTGCTCAGTGATCGCCTTCTGGCCAATCCTGTGATCGAGAACTGGACTCTGGAGCTCTCGCAGTCATGACCATTGGGGTTGTCGTTTTCCCAGGATCAAATTGTGACCGCGATGTCCGCTGGGCCACAGAAGGGTGTCTCGGTCACCCGACCCGGTACCTCTGGCACGAGAATCGCGATCTCAGTGGTTTAGAGGCCGTCGTGCTGCCGGGTGGATTTAGTTACGGCGACTATTTGCGCTGTGGCGCCATTGCCCGTTTCGCGCCTGTGCTCGAATCCCTTCGAGATTTCGCCTCTCAGGGAGGGCGTGTTCTCGGAATCTGCAACGGATTTCAAGTGCTGACGGAACTCGGTCTGCTGCCTGGTGCCCTGACTAGGAATCGTCATCTCCACTTCATTTGTGAGTCCACTCCCCTTGCGGTGGTGAGTGATCGCACTCCCTGGCTGGCGACCTGCGCACGCGATGACCAGTTCTCCTTGCCGATCGCCCACGGGGAGGGCCGCTTTCAGTGCAGTGACGACACGCTGAAGAAGCTGCAGGACGACGACGCCATCGCTCTGCGTTATTGCCGTAATCCCAATGGTTCTGTCGCCGACATTGCCGGTATCACCAATGTGCAGGGCAATGTGCTGGGTCTGATGCCGCACCCGGAGCGCGCCTGCGATCCGGTGACCGGAAGTACAGCCGGTCGCGCGATCCTGGAGGCTCTGCTCTCCTGAATCATGCGCCGTCGATCGCTGCTGAAGCTGGCGTCGTTAGCGGTCGGTTCTGGGGCGATGGCTTCACTCTGGCCTGGTGGCGTGAGGGCACGCCAAACGCCCCGATCGCTTCCACCTCTACGACCGCTGGTGAGAGGCTCGCGGCTGCGCGCTCTCAACCCTGGGACCTGGATTGATCCAGACACGGATTTCAATCCTCTGGTGCAACGCTGTGAGGCCCAGGGGTGGGTCCTGGAGGTCCCAGCCCAAGTGCGTGGGCAGTGGCAGTGGTTTTCGGGAACCGACGCTCAGCGACGCCAGGTCTTGGAGGACGCCTGGAACGATCCCACGTTGGATGGGGTGATGTATGTGGGTGGGGGCTGGGGTGCTGCCCGGATCCTTGAGGCGGGCGTTCGGTTTCCGAAACGGTCCTTCTGGTCGCTTGGTTTTTCAGACAGCAGCGCCCTGCTGTTAGCGCAGTGGAAAGCCGGACTTCTTGGCGCCATTCATGGCTCCACCGGTGGACCGGAGGACCAATGGCAACGCACAGTCTCGCTTCTAAAAGGTGAGCCGACAGCACCGTTGCAGGGTCGCCCGCTGCGTGCCGGTTCAGCCCAGGGCCCCCTGGTGGTGACCAATCTCACGGTGGCTACTCATCTGATCGGCACCCCGTGGTTTCCGTCCCTTCAGGGATCTGTTTTGGTGCTTGAAGATGTGGGTGAGGCTCCTTACCGCGTGGATCGCATGCTGACGCAGTGGCGCAGTGCGGGGCTCTTGAACAACGTGGCGGGTGTGGCTTGCGGTCGTTTCAGCTGGAAGGAGGACGACATTCTTCCCGGTGATTTTTCGATGGCTGAGATTCTCGAGGAACGGCTCTCGGATCTCGGAGTCCCTCTTGTTTTGGATCTGCCTCTGGGCCATGGTCTGCCCAATCTGTCCCTGCCATTGGGATCAATCGGGAAATTAGATGGCAAAACAGGCAAATTAACTTCCTTAAGCTAAATATTAACTTAGAAATATGTAAGCATTCTATTGATTTAAGTCTCAGGTATTAATCTTTTTGTACAAAGAAGATGTAGTCTTCAACAAATTCCATGTTTACGTTAAAGAGTCAGCCTATTCAAACGGTTGAGGAATTTATTAGGGCACTTGAACACCAAGAGGTGAGAGAAGTTTCTGATAACCTTTTCTTGAATTTCCCTGCAGGAGATTTCCTTTATCCAGATCAATTTACTCTTGGCTGGATCGGAACGAATCATAATCTTTATCAACTTCTTGTTTTAAATCAACGCTATCCATCAAATTCACAATCGACGGAAGAAGGGTTTGAAGTTTCAGCGAAAGCATATGCTGGCTTATTTAGGGGCATTGGTTTTGGGGCCTATGCGGCTCCCGATTCCAATATGACTTTTAATGTTTTCGATCGAAAAGCGTCACTTGCGAAGTCACTGGAGAGCGGGTTACAGGAGATTGTTCCCACGACAAGTACAGGCGACAGGAGGGCCTATGCATCGAACATTCAATTTCCAGTTTTTTCGGGATTCGAGCAAACCTTTGCGAAGGATCTTTTCCTCTTCAGTGGTTTAGAAAAAGGCACTGTCGATACAATAACGACAAGTTTGGCGCCTGTCTGGAAAAACACGCAACAAGATATTTTTAAGAATTCTTGGAAAATGGGTTCAACGGAAGCGATGTTTTTGCGTTACCTAGGTGCAAAAAAAAGCTTCCAACTCGAACCTAATCAAGCCCACAATCTCGCAGCTATTACACCTGACAACACAAAGAGTGGAATTGATCTGTTTAAATTTAATGATTCCGAATCGTTTGTAATGAACATCCTAGGAGGGGTTACGCCTGAGGAATTCTATAGAAAGGATGGCCAGAAAACATATGAATGGTGGAGTAAACTTGCAAGAGATTATGGATCATTGATATTTTCTGAAGGGCCTCAAAGCAAATTCTACCAAGATTCCCCGACTGCTCCTGATTCGCAGCCTTTCGTAGAATTGATTCAAGATCTTTCAGCGCAATATGCAGCTGCGCCTAAAACCGACTATAAAACATTCGGATCCATTGAAAGTGTCCTACAGGCTACACTGCGATTTTATTTATTATTTAATTATCAAGCAACTCAATTAAATACTCAAAATTCTCTACCTTACTCTGATTCTGCTAATCCCTTTGTACCGGGCAGCTTTGAAGAACTAAGAAGCCAAGGATTTAGCTCCAATGTTGTTAAGGCCGCAGCAGTAGGTCTCACATGGGAAGATGTTTACGGGTCAACATTTCTGGACACTTTCGCTGGAAATGAAGCATGGGTCGATAACCTCAAAGTTTCTTCCTTGGTCCAGAAGTCAATCTCCGGAGCAGAGGGCGACACAGATCCAAGTAAAAATATTTTTAACAAGTTGAATCCAAATAATGTCTATGATAGTGGCTGGATTAAATCTGCCGATTTAACATTTAAAGAGATAGAAAAAGGTTCAGAGGTGAATCCTGGTAACCCGAACCCAAATGAATTTGAAACAGTCTACTACTTAGATCGCGACGCGACCCGACGCGAGCGAGCCATTGCGTTCGGACCTGACACAACAACCAGCGACATTTTTACTGCCTCTCAGTTGAGTAATGGCTTGAAAAATATCAATCGAGAGACGAGGATAGGCGTCGGCCTCCAGAAGGGGAAACAAATTAAGGATCTCGGTGGCCTTGTCACTAGCGCAGATGTTTTGCCTGAAAAATTTAAAACCTATATTGAGCTTGGTGGTGGAATAGATCGAATTACTGGTTCTAGATTCGCAGATGTTATTGTGGGCACTACTAAGCAAGACAATGGAGATGTCACCCCAGGATCTTTAACAGTTCTGGCCCGCGCTGGAGATGATGTTGTGGCGCCTGGACGCGGTAGTGGGATTATTTCTTTAGGATCTGGTCGTGATCAATTGGTTATTGATAAAGGTGATACTTTCGGGAGAACAACCTTGTTCGACTTTAAGTTTAAGCATGACTCTCTTGTTTTGCATCAAGATTTAAAAGCTTCTATTGATGTCAATAATGATCAATTTTTGTTTGTTTTTAATGAAGCAGATGCAGATGGTCTAATCAGTGAATACAAGACTCTTCACTTGACTCAGTCGAGTGGAGCTGCCACGAGTAACGGCTACGTATCGTCGTGGTCTGAGTATTTCAATCAGTTTGCATCTCCTGAACTGCAGGATGCGCTGGTGGCGCAACCACCTGGGTTGGTGTGATGTTCGATAATGATTGATTGAACTCGATCAAAAAAGGGGGGCATTTGCCCTCCTTTTCGTTGGAATTGAACCTGCGCGTTCATGATGCGTCATGACTCTTAGGAACGTGAATCCCCTTCCCTTGGCATCAAGCACTGTGTAAAAAATTCTCTTACATCCGATAGTAATCACTAATGCATGACTGCTTCATGGCCTTTTGTGAGAGATTGCTGGTGCGGTTGGCGGTGAAGTTGTTGATGACGATGATTGTCTTATAGAAGCCGTTTCGCATGCCTCCCTGGATCTTTTCGACGGAAATTCCTTAGATGATGCGTGCGGGGCTAAGCGGATGTCGCCTTCTTTTCAGCTCAGCTCTCCAAAGGAGAGATTCTTGAGTAAGAGCTTTGTGGTGTGGTGATTTCGTTGAAGCTCAATCAGGCGCCGGTTCATGGCTCACTCCATAGATCCCTTCGACTTTTTGGATGAATCAACAACAGACGCTGGTTGGCTGGGCTGAAGTCCGCTATCGCTGAGAAAGATCGCATCGTTTCATGGCCGACCTCACCATTGCGAACACTGTCTGTGATCTGATCCTTGGGGATGTGCGTGAACATCTTCCGCTGGAGAAGATCCCCTTGGAAGGTGATGTCTTAGGGCTCGGCACAACCACCAGTGTCGATAACGGTGAACTGACTTTCCTGCGCAATGGCGACCAGCAGTCCGCGATCTGGCGATGTGTTGCCCACGACGGAAGCATCGTCAGACTCACTCCTGGCGATGGCAGCGGTCATTTCCCCTATGTGTGTTTCACCGGGGATGCCAGGGCTCTGCGTCGACCAGTCGATCTCGAGATCCTCGGAGACCCGGAGGGACGGTCACTGCAAGGCCTTGTGGAGGACGCCATCGCCCAGGGGCAGCGTCTTGGCACCCTGGAGGCGGCACCGATCTACGGCCTGCGTCTGATCGCGCACTGGCATGAACTGGTGATCACCGTGGCCTCCAAGCTCTGCATGGGACAACAGCGCAGAAACCTCGGGATCGCTTCCAGTGAGGCAGGCACCACAGTCGCCGGCCTCAGCCTCTACGACATGCTTCAGCACTACCGGCTCGCACCACAGCCTGGGGTCGATGCAAACGATCCGATCCGGTACCTCGGCCGCTCCATGCAATGGGATTGCTGTGGGTTCTTCGATACGGAGCCGGAACTGGGACGGGTGACCGTTCCACAAGAAGGCGCCCATCTGCATCTGCATGGCTGCAGCACCGACCTGGCCTATGGCGGCCATCTCCACCATGAACATCCTTCAACCCGCCTGGCACGGCTTGAGAGCCTATGGATTTATCCGCTGCGCAGCATCAAGGCACTGGCCAGTGACCTGGCGATCGAGAGCCTTGTCTATCGAGCAGGTGCACTTCACTTCCGTGTCAGCAATATCGGCAGCATGGACGTCAGTGATGTGGGCGTCGCTGTCGTGATCGATGACCGCTACAGCAACCACCGCTATGTACGCATTCCATGGCTCAAAGCCGGTGAAAGTGAAGACTTCACCATGCCCTTGTCTCTGCCAAAGGGCGACCACAGAATCTCCGTCATCGCCGATCCAGAACAGCTGGTGATCGAAGTGGAAGGTCGCAGGGCCAACAATCGGATGGATCTGGATGTGGCGTCTGCCTAAGCACAAAAAAGGGGGCCTTGGCAGGCCCCCGCTTCTGATGGGTTCGATGGCAACAATCAGGCTGCGACAGCAGCCTTGGGATCGAGAGCACCTTTGGCGTAAAGGCCGGCGTAGTGGGTGATGCTGGCCTGCTTGATTTTGCTGGCGTTGCCGGCGGCCCAGAACTGCTGATAGCGGTCGAGACACACCTGCTTCATGTACTTGCGTGCCGGCTTGTTGAAGTGGCGGGGGTCGAAGTTGGCGGGATCAGCCATGGCCGCTTCGCGCACAGCAGCGGTGAAGGCGAGGCGGTTGTCGGTGTCGATGTTCACCTTGCGCACACCGTTGCGGATGCCTTCCTGGATCTCCTCGACGGGAACGCCGTAGGTCTCGGGGATGGAACCACCGTGCTTGTTGATCATCTCCAACCATTCCTGGGGAACGGAGGAAGAGCCGTGCATCACCAGGTGGGTGTTGGGGATGGCCTTGTGGATTTCAGCGATGCGGCTGATGGCCAGCACTTCACC
>ERZ802830.170-NODE-170-length-63797-cov-30.1333_pt1 | contig 63797 bp, 66 predicted proteins | sample MGYA00345654_ERZ802830 | MGnify/ENA primary metagenome ERZ802830 (study PRJEB30503, sample SAMEA104212375) | marine metagenome | biome: Westerlies Biome; feature: [SRF] surface water layer (ENVO:00010504) within the epipelagic zone...; material: water...
TGTTCATCATTGAACGCACCAAGCTGCGCTCTGCTGAGCCACTGCCGGCCGGTCGTCACAAACTGGAGATCGTCACCGAGCACACCGACGACGATCCAAGAGGTCCGCTGTCGATCAAGGTGTCCCTCAATGGCACACAAGTGATCGACGGCACTGTGCCAAGGGTTGCAGCTGTGCTGTTCACGGCGAATGATTGTCTGGATGTCGGCCAGGCGCTTGGTTCTCCTGTTTCGCTCGACTACCACGAACGTGCGCCATTCAAGTTCAATGGATCCATTCACACCATGCACGTGGAGTATCTCGAATAGAGCAGCCAAGCCAAAGTCAGCAACAACGTCTCTCGTGCAAATCAACGGGAGACGTCCAGTTGTTTCCGTATTTCTTTGAGCAGATCTCGTTAGGAGATCTGCTCTTTTTCTTTGAGTTCCAGGCTCAAAAAGTAATTCAGAAATGTGCGCACCAATGCCACGGCTCCCAGTTGGATCAACGCTGATGCTTCACGACTGATGGTGGTCTGGACGACATCAGCTCCAAGCTGAAACTCAAGGGCCAGGGCTACCCAGCCTCCAAATGTCAGTCGCGCTGCCGTCAGCGGCCCACGCTGCATCAGGCGCGGCGGGATCGCCCGCAGACGAAGTGGTCCGCCCGGACTGAACACAGCAATCAACCCAATCCCTACGGAAAGAATCGAAAGGCCCTCAAGAATCAAGCGCAATCCTTCCGCCGTATGCGTCAGCAGATGCTCGGCCCAGTCCATGAATCATTGGCTGCAGGTATGAGACGATTGTGGAGGAGGGAGAAGAGAATGACGAGTTGTCAAAAGCCAGAGTGCAGCAATTCAGCACAATCGGGATCATGTTGAGATGCCTTTGTCTTCAGCGATATTTATCCTGTGGATAGAGGTCTGCCCCTTCCGCTCGGATGAGCAATGCCAATACGGAATTAGCCAAAACACGGAATCGAGCAGCTGCGGAGCGCACAACCCTGGCCTGGATCCGAACCGCCCTGACTCTGATCAGTTTCGGATTTGGTCTCGATCAAATCATCAGTGCCATCCGTGATGCAGGAGGTGAAACAAGCTCCCGCGACGATATTGGTGTGCAACTGATGTCGATGGTGTTTATTGGGGTTGGCATTTTCACGCTGCTCATTGCCATGAGGCAGCACAAACGTGAGCTCGTTCGTTTGCGAAACGATCCTTATCTCTACCGGGATGAGCCTTCGCTCTCGATTGCCACTGCAACAGCTGTTCTGTCGATCGGGGTGATTGCATTTCTCTGGATGCTTTCCGCATTTTTCTGAGCTCAAGGGGGCTCCCGCGTCACTGTCAAAACTCCCATTCTTTTCATGTCACTGCTGATTTCGCTGGCCCTGTTTTTCATCATGATGTCTCTGGGTCTCAATTTGCCCAGCCTGCAGTTCGGACTGCTGAAACGTCGGCCATGGCTGCTCGTGCGTGTCCTGTTGGCCACCTGCATGGTCCTGCCGATTGTGGCCTTGCTGTTGCTGCACAGTCCACTTGGGCAAGGGCTGTCTGCCGCCGTTTCAACAGCCGTGATGCTGATGGCGATCTGTCCCAGTGCTCCGATGATTGCCCTGAAGAGCACAAAGCTGGCAGCCAATCCTGAGTTGGCTACGCGGTTGCAATTCTGGTCGGCCTGCGCTGCCATCTTGAGTGTTCCGCTCTGGGTTGGTCAGCTGCCCACCGAAGCATCAGAGACGATCTGGAGCATTCCGGCCCAGGAGGTCGCCTATCAGGTGTTCACCGTGCAGTTGATTCCACTGTTGGTTGGCGTGTCACTGCGTCGGTGGTGCGCTGAGTGGTCTGAACGGTGGAATCCAGTCATTCAGAAGTCCTCCAAGATTCTGCTGTTGGTGTTGCTGGCCTTGATCTTGATCGTGGCGTTGCCGCAGGTGGCGCCGATGTTAATTGGCAACCTCAGAGGTGCTTTGCTGATGTTCATCCTGACCTGGATTGCTCTCGGTCTGGGGTTCGCCGTCGCTGGCGACGATGGGGTGGAACGCAGCACGTTGCCGCTGGTGCTGTCCATGCGAAATCCAGGTCTTGCTTTGCTGATCGTGCAACGCATGGCACCCAACGCTGTAGACCTCAAAGCAGCCGTGGTTGGTTATGTGGTTGTCACGGCAGTTGGCACTGCACCCTTCATGCAATGGCGCAAGGCGAACGCTTCCCAGGCTCAGATCACAGGGGACGTTTAAGTCAAAGCCATGCAACGTGAATCAGACCATCAAGAGCTGCTTTACATGAAGCCACGCCAAACGTCAGATTTGGCTTGCTTGCTGCTGACATCTGCCGTTGGCTACATCTGTAATCTCAAATTACCGTTGCTCCTGGCAGCAGCGATCAGCTGCATTCTGTTGATCCTGATCAGCCGGTTGCGTCATCGACTGAAATCACCAACCCGTTGGTGGACAGGGATCGGCCTCTGCTCAGGGAGTTTTCTTGGTACAGCTGCCTCGATGATGGATGAGATGCAGCAAGGTAGTGCCGCCGCGTTGGTCCACTCACCTCAGGAACGACTGGCGCTTGTTGTTTTGCTTGGTATTACCGGTGTCCTTGCCGGTCGTCGCGTTGGTATCGATCCCAATGCTGTGAGAGGACGCTCGATCGGAGACCTGCTGAAGTCGCTCAGTGGAACATTCACAGGGTTGTTCGGTGTGCTTGTTTCGATTGCCTTTGTCTTGAACGGGCTTGAAGAAGCGAGAACACTGTCCAGCCGACTGACCACGTCACTGACCATCATGATTCTTGCCCTGATCGGCCCAGGTTGGATCAGTCACATGCTTATCGTTTATCAGCGCAATCATCGGCACTGATTCAATTGAATTTCAAAAAGATGTTGGCTTTCAAATGTGAGAAGTGTTGCCTTTGTGCATCGGCTTGATTGAGCCAATATTCCCTATGATGTAGTTGTTAACGGCTTTACATTCAGGGCGAAATCGGAGATCACTCATTGATGAAGCGAGTGGTGGTTCGCGATCCGCCGGCCACCAACGACCCCACAACGTGACCACATGTCGATCGGATCGAGCCCATCACTGTCAGAGTGGCTTTTTTCTGAACCGTGGAGACCGGAAGCACCCCTGACGTGCCGGTGGCTCGCAAGCCACGCTTCTGGGTCGGACCACTCCTGGCCGGTTGCTGCTTCACCCTCGGCTATGGCATCACCCATCGATTGGTGACCCTGCAAAGCAATCCCGAAACACCGGAGCCTGAGCTGTTCGCTCCTGCGGAATTTCCCGGTGATTCGCTGAGGTCACTGCGCGACCGCCATGGTCAGACGTCCGGCGGCCTGCAGGTGGATGTGGCTGCCATCGAGGCGCGTCTGCAGGCCGAACGCCAAGCGGAGGAGGAAGCGCGTCTGGAGGCTGAGCGACGGGTGGAGGAAGCCCTGCAGCTCAATCAGGCGGTTCAGCCGCTCTTGGAGGAGGCCAGATGGGAAGAGAAGCCCCTGGTCGAGACGGTTCCGGAGGAGCGGATCCAGTCGGATTCCGACCCGTTGCTCGGATCGCCTGTCCAACCGGTGGCCACGGAAGAGTCGCCTCCGCAGCCCTCCGCAATCCTGCTGCCTCCGCCGGAGCCTGTGCTCCCTGTGGTGCCGACTCCATCGGATCCCCCAGTCATGGCTCCCTGATCGGGGTCTGGATCTGCCACAGTCTGGTTTGTCGTTCTGAGCGTCATGGGATCGCCGGATGCCCTGATCCGCGCCACCGTCAATCGACTCGGTGCCCGCCTCGGCCACGGCCTGGCTGATGCGGCAGCGGAACTGGCAGTGCTGGCGCAGGATGCTCCGGAACGGCTTCGCCAGGAGTGGGATCTGTTTCAGGAGGAGGTTCAGGCCGAGGCCGAACGGCTGGAACACGGTGAGACCATCACCGCCGACGGTGCTGTTGCAGCACCGTCGCAGGAGCAGTCATCCCAGGATCGGATTGATCTTCTGAGGGCAACGGTGGCGGAGATCAGTCGAGCCCTCGAGGTCAAACCCTGATGGCGCCAACCGTTCGCATGGCACCCCTGCGGCGGACCCGGAGAGCCCTGCGCATCTGGCGCACAGTTCTCACCCTGATCGCCCTGCTCTGGTGGGATGGTCAGACGTGGACCTACCGCGGCGGTGTCAGCCCGGAGAGACGGCAGGAGCGTCAGAGGCAACGAGCCCAATGGTTGACAGCTGAACTCCTCACGCTCGGCTCCGCCTTCATCAAGCTCGGGCAGCTGCTCTCCGCGCGACCGGATGTGCTCCCGGCGGGATGGGTTGCGGAGCTGGCGGAATTGCAGGATCGCGTTCCAGCCTTCAGTTTCGATCGGGTCCAGTCGGTTCTTGAGGAAGAACTGGGACAGCGATGTGCCGAAGTGGTGGATCTGGATCCTGATCCCCTCGGTGCGGCATCCCTGGCTCAGGTCCACCGGGCGAGTCTGCGCAGCGGACGCCAGGTGGTGCTCAAAGTGCAGCGTCCCGGCCTGGATTCACTGTTCCGTCTCGATCTTGATGTCATGCATCAGGTGGCGGTGGTGTTGCAGCGTCATCCCAGCTGGGGGAGGGGTCGGGACTGGCCTGCGATGGCAAGGGAATGTCGTCGCGTCCTGCTGCGTGAACTGGATTTCCGTGTGGAGGCCCAGTACGCCGCACGGTTCCGCCAGCAATTCCTGGATGACGAACAGATCCGTATTCCTGCTGTGATCTGGGAACTGAGCACCCGAAAGGTGCTGTGCCTCGACTATCTCCCCGGCATCAAGGTCAATGACAGAGAGGCCCTGGTGGAGGCCGGGATCGACCCATCCGCCGTCGCTGAGATCGGCGCTGCCAGTTATCTGAAGCAGCTGGTGCGCTTCGGCTTCTTTCATGCCGATCCCCATCCCGGAAATCTGGCGGTCGCCGCTGATGGCGCACTCATCTACTACGACTTCGGAATGATGGGGCTTCTGTCAGACGGTCTGCGTCGTCGACTGGGGGCCATGGTCCGGGCCGCCGCTTCCCGCGATTCAGCTGCTCTGGTGGAACAGATGCAGGCAGCCGGAGTGATCGCCGCTGACATCGACGTGGGCCCTGTCAGACGTCTCGTCCGGTTGATGCTTCAGGACGCGCTCACGCCCCCCTTCAGCTCCAATGTGATCGACAAGCTGTCCGGCGATCTGTACGAGCTGGTGTACGGCCAGCCCTTCCGACTGCCGGTTGAGCTGATTTTCGTGATGCGGGCCCTGTCCACCTTCGAGGGGGTCGGCCGCAGCCTGGATCCTGCTTTTAGTCTTGTCGCCATCGCCAAGCCCTACCTTCTGCCTCTGATGACCTCAAGTGGAGCCGGCTCCAGTGATCTGTTCAATGAGATCAGCCGCCAGGTGGGAGCTCTGAGCAGTCGGGCTGTGGCCCTTCCCAAACGGCTGGATGACAGCCTGGAACGTCTGGAACAGGGGGATCTGCAGCTGCAGGTTCGCCTTGGTGAGTCCGACCGTCAGTTCCGGCGGATGATCACAGTCCAGCAGTCGATCGGTCAGTCCGTGCTGCTGGGCTGTCTTGCCCTGAGCACGGCGCTGCTTGCAGCCAGCAGTCGTCCCTTCTGGAGTCTGCTGCCGGCTGCAGCGACCGTTCCCGTCGCGTTCGGCTGGATGTCCATCCAGCTGCGGCTTCGTCGTGATCAGCGCCTGGAGCAGATGCCTGGTTCCAGTCGCTCCTGAGTCGAAGATCACATCCCATTCGAGTTGATGATAAATTCATTTAAAGCGAAGTTGTTTGTTTGTCTGGATGTCGACTCCAAGGCTTTCTTCTGCACTTGAGCTGAAGCTTGCAATCGGCCGTTGGTTGCACTTGGCATGGCTGCTCCGCAGTCGCCACTTCCGTCGCAATCTGAAGGCCTGTGGTTTGTCTCCCCGCGAATTGATGCGGTCGATGTCTCACTCCGTTCGTTATCTGCGTCAATGTGAGCGTCGGCGTGATCCCTATCCGGTTGTGGTTGTGGATGGCTTTCTGGATGGGCGCATGATGACGTTGGTGTCCCAAAGTTTTCCTGGCTCCGATGACATGGAAGACATGCCTGTGGAGCGCACGCGTAATGCCATGGCCCGCAGGAACAGAAAGCTGTTTCGCCTCAATCCAGAGTCACTGGAAGGGTTGTCTGTGGATCGTGCCGCCTTCTGGGATGTGTTCAGTGCATTCATCGATCTCCTGTCTCCCGAGATGATGCATGCCTTGCCCGATCCTGCTCCTGATATGCGGGTTGAATCCTTTCAGTCAGGATTCAAGGTCCGCAAGGATCTCTGGATGGATCGAGGGGGATTTCAGATTTCCCCCCATACCGATGGTGTTCAGAAATATGCAACATTCCTGCTGTATTGCTCTGGTCACCCTTCTCTGGAGCAGGAGGGAACATCTGTTTTTGTGCCCAAAGACAATGGGTTTCGAAGTTGGAACGGTAAACAGTTCAAGTTTGATGATTTTGATGAAGTCTTCCGGGCGCCGTACCGCAAAAACCTCGTGTTCGGGTTTCGCAAGACCGACAACTCCTTTCACGGGAAATATCCAGGCGAAGCCACTGTGGAGGCCCGGAAGACCATTTCGATCACCGTGCAATCGAAGCGTCTCTTCAAGGTCTGAGGCAGGGCCTCAGCTGCGGCCCCGTGGTCCCTGGCCGACGGCGCCGGCATACACGGCCTGACTGCCAAGTTCGTCCTCGATGCGAAGCAGCTGGTTGTACTTGGCCACCCGCTCACTGCGACTGAGAGAGCCGGTCTTGATCTGGCCAGCTCGGGTGGCCACCGAGAGGTCGGCGATGGTGGTGTCTTCGGTTTCGCCGCTCCGGTGACTGATCACGCTGGTGTAGCCGTTGCGGCCGCCGAGATCGATCGCCTGCAGCGTTTCGGTGAGAGAGCCGATCTGGTTCACCTTGATCAGGATTGAGTTGGCGGTCGCGTTGTCGATGCCTTGCTGCAGGCGCTTGGTGTTGGTCACGAACAGGTCATCACCCACCAGCTGCACCTTGGCTCCGAGACGCTCGGTCAAGAGCTTCCAGCCGTCCCAGTCGTCCTCAGCCAGGCCGTCCTCGATCGAGATGATCGGGAACTTCTCCACCAGCTGCTCCAGCTGCCCCACCATCTCGGCACTGTCGTAGCTGCCGCCATCGAAGGCGTAGCGACCGTTCTCGAAGAATTCGGTGCTGGCCACGTCGAGTGCCAGGGAGATCTGCTCACCGGGCTTGTAGCCGGCTTTCTCGATCGCCTGCACCAAAATCTCACCGGCTTCCACGTTGCCAAGATCCGGAGCGAAGCCACCCTCATCACCCACGGATGTGCTCATCCCCCTGGCCTTGAGCAGCCCTTTGAGGGTGTGGAACACTTCGGTACCCATGCGCAGAGCTTCGCGGAAGCTCTCAGCTCCGTGGGGCACCAGCATGAATTCCTGAAAATCAAGGCTGTTGGCAGCGTGGGCCCCACCGTTGATCACGTTCATCAGGGGAACCGGAAGCAGGTTGGCCATCGGACCCCCCAGATAGCGATACAGGGGGATTCCCAAGCCGTTCGCAGCAGCTCGAGCAGTGGCCATGCTCACCGCGAGGATGGCATTCGCGCCGAGATTGGATTTGTTATCGCTCCCGTCGAGATCGAGCATGGCGGCATCGACGGCGGCCTGATCCAGTGATGAAAGCCCGCAGAGCGCCGGAGCGATGCGCTCTTCGATGTGGTTCACCGCCTGGGTGACCCCTTTGCCCATGTAGCGCTCGCCGCCGTCGCGCAGTTCGTGGGCTTCATGGGCGCCGGTGCTGGCGCCGCTGGGGACGATCGCTCTCCCCATGGCTCCGTTCTCGAGCATCACCTCGGCTTCCACCGTGGGATTCCCGCGGGAATCCAGTACCTCTCTGGCCACGATGGTGTCGATGACGAGGTCGAGGGAGTCGATCACGTTGGACGGGGCATCAAACCCGGGGATCTTATGGGTCGACCCCCGCTACCGGGTTGTGATTGAACGCACGCAGCCAGAATGCCGGTAGATGTCGAGGAAGGATCCGAACCCATGCGGATGCTCCACACCATGCTCCGGGTCGGGGATCTCGAGCGTTCCATCGCCTTCTACACGGAGCTGCTAGGCATGCAGCTGCTGCGCCGCAAGGACTACCCCGGTGGACGGTTCACGCTGGCGTTCGTCGGATACGGATCGGAGCGGGAGAACACGGTGCTGGAACTCACCCACAACTGGGACACCGATGCTTATGACCTCGGTGATGGGTACGGACACATCGCTCTCGGTGTGGAGGACATCCGAGGCACCTGTGCCGGCATCGCCGACAAGGGAGGACGCGTGGTGCGCGAGCCGGGACCGATGAAACATGGCTCCACGGTGATCGCCTTTGTGGAAGATCCCGACGGTTACAAGGTGGAATTGATTGAACTTTCCTCCCGCGCGGACACCTGAGCTGAATGACGACTTCCCCCCCCGCTCGGGGCAGCCTCACGCACGAGCCCGATCGCTTCAGCGATGAGGCCTGGGATCTGCTGCTCGCCGGGCAGGATGTGGCCCGCCGCTGGCGCCATGAGCAGCTGGATGTGGAGCATCTGCTGCAGGTGCTCTTCAGTGATCCCGCTTTTCGCCGCTGGATCGCGCCGCTGTCGGTGCGTCCCGAGGATCTGCTCGATCGCCTGGAGGACGTGCTCGCCGAACAGCCTGCCGGCCGCGGCGATGAGTTGTTCATCGGGGAGGACCTTGAGGAACTGCTGGAGGCGGCGGAGCGAGCCCGGCAGCGCTGGGGGTCGCGATTGATCGATGTTCCGCATGTGTTGCTCGCTCTCGGTCGGGATCCCCGCATCGGTGCTGAGCTCTTCGCAGGCCTCGGACTGCCGGCGGATCGGCTGGAGGCCCAACTGCGTCAGCCGGTGATGCAGCCCTCTCCGAGCCCGAGACCTGTGGACCCACCGGTCAGTGAAGGCCCCGTGCGGTCCGCCCCCATTCCGGTTCCGGCACCTGTGCCCATGGCGCCGACACCATCCCCTGAGCCAGTCCCTGAGCAGGAGCTCGCTCCCCTGGCACCAACAGCGCTCGAGAGCTATGGCCGGGATCTCACCGCCGAAGCGGAAGCCGGTGAGCTCGATCCCGTCATCGGCCGCGATGGTGAGATCCGCAATCTGATCAAGGTGCTCTCACGGCGCAGCAAGAACAACCCTGTGCTGATCGGCGCTCCCGGAGTCGGCAAGACCGCCATTGCCGAACTTCTGGCTCAGCGCATCGTCGCCGGTGAGGTGCCGGAGTCTCTGCAGGGGCTCCGGCTGGTGGCGCTGGACCTCGGTGCCCTGATCGCAGGAGCCAAGTTCCGAGGTCAGTTCGAGGAGCGCCTGCGGTCGGTGCTGGAGGAGGTGAGTGGCTCCGATTCAGGAGTGGTGCTGTTCATCGATGAACTCCACACCGTGGTGGGCAGTGACCGCAGCAGCACCGATGCCGGCAGCCTGCTCAAACCGGCTCTGGCTCGGGGTGATCTGCGCTGCATCGGTGCCACGACGCCGGAGGATTACCGGCTCACCGTTGAGAAGGATCCCGCCCTCAACCGACGCTTTCAGCAGGTGTTGATCCGAGAGCCCGATCTGGCTCTCAGCCTCGAGATCCTGCGAGGCCTCAAGGAGCGCTACGAGCTCCATCACGGGGTGACGATCACCGATGAAGCGATCCAGACCGCCAATCGTCTGGCGGACCGTTACATCAGCGATCGCTGCCTGCCGGACAAGGCGATCGATCTGATCGATGAGGCCGCTGCCCAGCTGAAGATCGAGGTGACCTCCAAACCCCAGGTGGTGGAGGAGGCGGAAGCGGATCTGCGACGGGTGGAACTGGCGTTGCTGGCGGCGGAGCAGGCTCCGGAGGAGCAGCGGATCCAGCTTCAGCGCGAACGGTTGGAGGTTTCGCAGCGCCTGGAGGGTCTGCGTCGCCGCTGGCAGCAGGAACGCAGCCAGCTCGAGGAGCTTGCACAGTTGCTGCAGCAGGACGAGGACCTGCGTCATGCCATCGCTGAGGCGGAGCGTCAGGGGGATCTTGAGGAAGCCGCCCGGCTTCAGTACGACCAGCTGCACACGGTGCAGCAGCGGAAGGAAGAGCTAGAGGTTTCTCTGGCGGAGGCTCAGGCGGCTGGCACGGCCCTGCTCCGGGAGCAGGTGGAAGCCGGTGACATCGCTGATCTTGTGGCCCGCTGGACCGGGATTCCCGTGCAGCGACTGCTGGCCGGCGAACGTCGCAAACTGCTGGCGTTGGAGGCCCACCTCGGCGAGCGCGTCATCGGTCAGGTGGAAGCCGTTGCTGCCGTGGCCGCCGCGATCCGGAGGGCCCGGGCCGGCATGAAGGATCCGCGTCGCCCCGTCGGCTCCTTTCTGTTCCTGGGTCCCACGGGCGTAGGCAAGACCGAGCTCGCCAAGGCCCTTGCCTCGGCGCTGTTCGATGAGGAAGAGGCCCTGGTGCGCCTGGATATGAGCGAATTCATGGAGCGCAATGCGGTGGCCCGTCTGATCGGAGCGCCGCCCGGGTATGTCGGTTACGAGGAAGGGGGGCAGCTCACCGAAGCGGTTCGGCGTCGCCCTTACGCCGTGCTGCTGCTCGATGAGGTCGAGAAGGCCCATCCCGATGTGTTCAACCTGCTGCTGCAGGTCCTCGATGACGGACGTCTCACCGATTCCCAGGGGCGGACCGTGGATTTCCGCCACACCGTCGTGGTGATGACCAGCAATCTGGCCAGTCGCGCCATTCTTGAGGACGCCCGTCGCGAGACCTCGGATGTCTCCGGGCTGGACCAGCAGGTGGAGGCGGCGCTGGCGGCTCAGTTCCGGCCCGAATTTCTCAACCGCATCGATGAGCTGATCCGTTTCCATCCCCTGCAGATCGAGGATCTCGTCCGCATCGTGCGTCTGCAGCTGGCCGACCTTGCATCTCTGCTGGCCGAGCAGGGGCTCGCTCTGCAGGTCGATGACGCGGTGGCGGAGTTCATCGCCCGCCAGGGCTTCGAGCCGGAGTACGGCGCCCGCCCGCTGCGCAGGGTGCTGCGACGCCAGCTGGAGAACCCTCTCGCCACGGAACTGCTGGAGGACCGCTTCCGCGGTGTTCAGGGCGTTCGGGTCGCTCTGGCGGATGGTGAGGCGGGCACTCTCGCCTTCAGCCCATGGGGAGAAGAGGTGCATCCGGTAGGGTGACTGTTTGGCGAGGTGCTGAGGCCCCTTGTCAACACCCGGTTCCAGCCCCGTGAGCAGCCCCACTTCCGAGGACACCACCGCTGCAAGCTCAGAGATGGATGCCGAATCCCCCCGTCAGGGCGGGTTTCTGGCCGCCACGGTCGATGAGCTGAAACTGGTGGTCTGGCCCAGTCGTCAGCAGCTGTTCAGCGAATCCATCGCCGTGATCCTCATGGTCAGCCTGTCGGCGGCCACGATCGCTGCGGTGAGTCGCTTCTTCGGCTGGGCTTCATCCCAGGTGTTCCGCTGATCCGCACCCACTCTTCCCCTGTGTCTGACGATCTGATCACAACGGACGCCGCCGAGGTGCTCGACCTTCCCGCTCCCAACGAGGGGGAGGAGGGAACGCTGTCGGAGGAGACCGGAGCCAAGACGGCCATCGCCCGCTGGTATGCCGTTCAGGTGGCATCGAGTTGCGAGAAGAAAGTCAAAGCCACGCTCGAACAGCGTGCCGTGACCCTCGGCGTCAGCAACCGCATCCTGGAGATCGAGATTCCCCAGACGCCCGCTGTGAAGCTGAAAAAGGACGGCAGCCGGCAGTCCACGGAGGAGAAGGTCTTCCCCGGCTATGTGCTGGTTCGCATGGTGCTGGATGAGGACACGATGATGGCGGTGCGAAGCACCCCGAACGTGATCAACTTCGTTGGTGCCGAGGATCGTCGTGCCACGGGCAAGGCTCGCGGCCACATCAAACCGCGTCCCCTCAGCCGCACGGAGGTGGACCGCATCTTCAAGCGGGCTGCGGAGAAGAAGACCGTGGTGAAGGTCGATCTCACCGAGGGGGATCAGATCCTGGTCACCGGCGGTCCGTTCAAGGACTTCCAGGGCGAGGTGATCGAGGTCTCCGGCGAGCGCAACAAGCTCAAGGCGCTGCTGTCGATCTTCGGACGGGAGACCCCTGTGGAACTGGAGTTTTCCCAGATCAGCAAACAGAACTGACCAGGCGGCGGCCGTCTCCCTGCGGAGGGCGGCCCTGGAGGTGGTTCCCCACCTCGCCGCATCGGGCCCGAGGGTCCGGTGATCCGCAGCTGTCCAAACCCCCCAGCCGATGGCCAAGAAAGTCACAGCAGTCATCAAGCTGGCCCTGCAGGCCGGCAAAGCCAACCCTGCGCCACCGGTGGGCCCTGCCCTCGGTCAGCACGGGGTGAACATCATGATGTTCTGCAAGGAATACAACGCCCGCACGCAGGACAAGGCCGGGTTCGTGATCCCGGTGGAGATCTCGGTCTACGAAGACCGCAGCTTCACCTTCATCACCAAAACGCCTCCGGCGTCGGTGCTGATCACCAAGGCCGCCAAGATCGACAAGGGCTCCGGTGAGTCCGCCAAGGGCAACGTCGGATCGATCAATCGGGCTCAGCTCGAGGAAATCGCCAAGACCAAGCTTCCAGATCTCAACTGCAACAGTGTTGAGTCTGCGATGCGGATCATCGAAGGCACCGCCCGCAACATGGGCGTCTCCATCAGCGACTGACGTCGCGATTCCTTCATTCACTCTTACCGGGGGAGACATCACTGATGTCGTTCGCACCCCACATCTGTCATGCCAAAAATCTCCAAACGCGTGGCCAGCCTGGCCAGCAAGATCGAAGATCGTGCCTACGAGCCTCTCGAGGCGATCTCGCTTGTGCGTGAAAACGCCACAGCAAAATTCGACGAAACGATGGAGGCTCACGTCCGCCTCGGCATCGATCCCAAATACACCGATCAGCAGCTGCGCACCACCGTGGCGCTTCCCAACGGCACCGGTCAGACCGTGCGCATCGCCGTGGTGACCCGAGGAGAGAAGGTCGCCGAAGCCAAGGCGGCTGGCGCTGAACTCGCCGGCGATGAAGACCTGGTGGAGACCATCGCCAAGGGCGAAATGAATTTCGATCTGCTGATCGCCACCCCGGACATGATGCCCAAAGTGGCCAAGCTCGGTCGTGTGCTCGGCCCCCGCGGTCTGATGCCCAACCCGAAGGCCGGCACTGTGACGGCGGATCTGGCTGGGGCGATCAGGGAATTCAAGGCTGGCAAACTTGAATTCCGCGCCGACCGCACCGGAATCGTGCATGTGCGATTCGGCAAAGCCAGCTTCACGGCGGAGGCGCTTCTGGAAAATCTCAAGACACTCCAGGAGACGATCGATCGCAACAAGCCCAGTGGTGCCAAGGGCCGTTACTGGAAGAGCCTGTATGTGACCTCCACGATGGGACCTTCTGTGGAGGTGGATTTCTCGGCTCTGCAGGACATCCAGCAGGACGGCTGAACCCCTTGGTTCTATAGTTGACGCTTGGCGAAAGCCAAATCTCGGGCACGCGCCCGGCCAGAGACAGCAGGATTTCCAGAGCCCGATTCCATTCGGGCTCAACGAAGTAATCCCTGCCGAGGCAGACGCGACACGGTTTTTTCCCCTTTTGGGTTTGGATCGGCACGCGGCCTCGTCTTCGTTTTGAAGACTCGATCGGCCGCGTGTCCAGCTTGTTCCCCCTCGATCCGATCCAATCCCTATGGGCCGCACGCTGGAGAGCAAGCAGCAGATCGTCGGAGAGCTCAAGGAGCTCCTCGCCGAGTCCGAACTGGCGCTGGTTCTTGATTACAAGGGCCTCTCCATCAAGGAAATGTCCGACCTGCGGGATCGTCTGCGGGCTGGCAACGCGGTGTGCAAGGTGACCAAAAACACCTTGATGCGCCGTGCCATTGATGGTGACAGCGCCTGGTCGAATCTCGACTCTCTTCTGACAGGCACCAATGCCTTCGTCCTGATCAAGGGCGATGTCGGTGCCGGTGTGAAGGCCGTTCAGGCGTTCCAGAAGGAGACCAAGAAGTCCGAAACCAAAGGCGGCCTTTTCGAAGGCAAGCTGCTGTCCCAGGACGAGATCAAGGCCATTGCCGATCTCCCCTCCAAAGAGCAGCTCATGGCTCAGATCGCCGGTGCGATCAACGCTGTGGCCACCAAGGTTGCTGTGGGCATCAACGAGGTTCCCTCCGGTCTCGCGCGGGCGCTCAAGCAGCACGCCGAAGGCGGCGACAGCTGAGCGCTCTCTGCCGACATCACTGGTTTCACTGATCTGTTGCTTCTTCATTCACAACCATGTCCGCAAAAACCGACGAAATTCTCGAATCGCTGAAGTCCCTTTCCCTGCTTGAAGCTTCCGAGCTGGTCAAGCAGATCGAGGAGGCCTTCGGTGTGTCCGCCGCCGCTTCTGCCGGCGTCGTGATGGCTGCCCCCGGCGCTGCTGCCGGTGGTGATGGCGGTGAGGCCGCTGAGGAGAAGACGGAATTCGACGTCATCCTCGAAAGCTTCGATGCTTCCGCCAAAATCAAAGTCCTCAAGGCCGTGCGCAATGCCACTGGTCTTGGTCTCGGCGATGCCAAAGCACTTGTGGAGGCTGCTCCCAAGCCCATCAAAGAAGGCATCTCCAAGGACGAAGCCGAAGCTCTCAAGAAGGAAATCGAAGAAGTTGGCGGAAAGGTCACGCTCAAGTGATCCTTTCAGCCGGCTCGATGCCCGGTATCGGTCCCTGCTTTCAGGGACCGTTTTTTTTGTCCGATTTTTGTTCAGCAATAAAAAAACCCCGCCAAAGGCAGGGTTTTTCGGGTGGTAGGCATTCAGGAGTCTGTCCTTGTTTCGACCCTGAAGAGGCGTACAGCACTCCTCACACACTCAGAAACTAGAAGCGCGGTACGGCAGTGACGCGCCGTTCAGGTCGCTCTCTCAAGTGTCACTGTGACACTTGGCGGCTTCACCGCCCGTAAGGAATCACCTCAAGCCTGATCGGTTGGCCAGGGCTGAGCGTCCCCCGCGATGCCAGGCGGGGAGGAGCCGAGGGAGCCGTCGGGGCACCGAGCCGAGCGAAGCTGTCACCGCTGTCACCACCCGCGGCCCGCGCAAGCAGGCGGTTCATCGGGTCAGGGTGGGCGAAATACACATGACTCAGGGTCCGCCCTCTGTACACACGACGCTCCAGGCGCCAGCCATCGTCCAGACGAAGCCTGACGAAGCCGTTGCGATCGCGAGCAGGGATGACGGCACGACCGATGGTGACCGGTGTCGTGCTGCCGCCATGGCCTGCCTGCAGTTCCAGTGTGCTGCCTTTCTGTCTCAGACTCAGCCTGTAGCGGGTGCCCAGATCCTCTCCTCCACTGCGCAGCGAGTAGCCATTGCTGTCGAGATAACGGCTGCAGATGCCGGCGAAGTTGAAGGTGTTCAGCGTGGGATCCATCAGTCCGTCGGCTCGTGCTGTCCAGCACAGCGGCCGTTGTTTGATCTGCTCCAGCACCAGCAGTTTCCAGTCGCTTCGACCGACCGGTTGCGCCAGAACCGCGAATCTCTCCTGACGCAGCGGTTTGCTGTCAAAGACTCCCCTGGCCGCCAGCCCGGCCGGCAGCAGCAGCGAGAGTGCACCGACTGCGCTCACGCCCACAGCTCGGCGGTAGGTTCGCCACATGTGCGCCATCACGGGAGCACGTGTTGTACCGGATGACGCAGGCGGGAACCAATGGCTGATGGACGGGGGCGCGTGGTGGCTGCAGCCACGGATGGCGCCTGCAGCGGCAATCCCGGTCCTGGGGGCTGGGGTGCGCTGCTGCGGTTCGAGGACGGAAGTGTGGAGGAGTTCGGCGGGCATGACCCGGCGACCACCAACAACCGCATGGAACTCCAGGCAGCCCTCGAGCTTCTGAAACGGTTGAAGGAGCTTCCCCGACATCCCGATCTGACCCTGCGCACGGACAGCAAATACCTGATCGATGGCCTGGGCAGCTGGATGCAGGGCTGGAAACGCAGGGGCTGGAAGACCGCCGCCGGTAAGCCGGTGCTCAATCAGGATCTCTGGGTGGCCCTGGATCAGGCGAGGCTCCTGGATGTGCCGCTCACCTATGTGAAGGGTCACAGCGGTGATCCTGACAACGATCGCGTCGATCGCATCGCGGTTTCGTTCTCCCGTGGCCTGGGTCCTGACCTTCAGACGACCTCCGAAGCAGCGGACGAGCCCGCGCCAGCACCGCTGCAACAGTTGCTCAGCCGTCTCGAACTGGCCGATCGGCTTGCCGCAGGAGGCTTCACGCTTCAGGTCACGGAGCTGGCGCAGTTGGTGGAGCAACCCATGCGTCAGCTGGAGGAGCGCAAGGAACCATGGATCTGGAGGGACTGGCTGGTGGAGCCTCTCCAGGGGCAGCGATGGCGGCTGCAACGCCGCGAGGCAGGATCAGGAGAACCTTGATCAGCTGAATGGCTCCATCACCGTCAGCAGGATCGATCACCAGCGGCGCCTTCTATCGGCGCTGGCTGGCTCCGATGCTGGCCCGGGATGAGGGGATGGATGCCGAGCAGCTGTCCAGGATGGCCCTGGCTGCTCTCGCTCAGGCGAGTCTGCGGCGCCGCTGGCCGGGAGTCTCCACGGTTCTGGCAGGTCTGGCCATGGATCTGCAGCGCCGGGATCTGCGCCTCGAACAGGTGTTGTTCGGCTGCCGCTTCGTCAATCCGGTCGGCCTTGCGGCCGGTTTCGACAAGAACGGAGTGGCTGCCGGCATCTGGGACCAGTTCGGGTTCGGCTTTGCTGAAGTGGGCACGGTGACCTGGCACGGACAGCCTGGAAATCCCCGGCCGCGTCTGTTCCGCCTGGCGGAGGAGCAGGCTGCGCTCAATCGCATGGGCTTCAACAACGACGGTGCTGAGGCTCTGCTCCGGACCCTGAACCGGCAGGTTCTGCCGGCCCGGGGACAGCGTCCTGCCGTTCTCGGCATCAATTTCGGCAAATCGAAGATCACACCCCTTGACCTGGCGCCCGACGACTACGCCTCATCCCTCGAGCTGCTGGCTCCCCTGGCTGATTACGCGGTGATCAATGTCAGCTCTCCCAACACCCCCGGGCTGCGTGATCTTCAGGACACCACGCAGTTGCGCCGGCTGGTGGAGCGGTTGCGTCGTCTGGCAGGTTGCCCGCCCCTGCTGGTGAAGATCGCGCCTGACCTCGAGGATGAGTCGATCGACGGAATCGCCCGACTCGCTTTCGAGGAGGGGTTGGCAGGGGTGATCGCGGTCAACACGAGCCTCGACCGTCTTGGCCTCGAGCGCCGACGCCTCGTGCAGACCGGGCGGACCCTGGCGGAGGAGCCGGGCGGTCTCAGTGGCGTCCCTCTGCGGCAGCGCGCCATCGAGGTGATCCGCCGTCTGCGGGCCGGAGCCGGTCCCGCTCTCCCGCTGATCGGCGTGGGTGGCATCGACTCTCCTGAGTCCGCCTGGGAGCGGATCACGGCTGGAGCCTCCCTGATCCAGCTGTACACCGGATGGATTTTTCAGGGTCCAGATCTGGTGCCGCGCATCCTGGAAGGGTTTCAGCAACAGCTCGATCGTCATGGCCTGCGCACGGTGAGCGAAGCGGTGGGCAGCGGTCTGGCCTGGCGGGGTGAGGACGGGCCGGAGAGTGGCTGACACCTGTTCAGCCGCTGAACAGCCGATACTCTGCCCGCAGTGGTGCGCCACCTTTGGCCCTGCTTTCCTTCGCTGAGATTCCGCAGCTGCAGGCCTTCACGATGTCCGTGCAGCGCCTGCTGAAGGCTCAGCCCGTGCTGGCGGTGGTGAGCGATCAGCATCTGGTGGTCTGCTGGCAGCGCAGGCAGACCTGGTTCTGGCGACTGGGCCACTGGGCCCCGGACAGCTGCCGTGATGGTGTTCCGCTGCTGCGGGAAGCCATGGGGGAGCTGCTGGCCGATCTGCTGTTTGAGTCAGACGTCCTGGGCGCGGAGATCCTGCTGGTGTTGCCGGAGGCGTCCTGCGACTGGCGCGTGCTCGAAGGGGCCAGTCTGAGTCGACTGGAGCAGGCCGAGGACCGGTCCCAGTTGTTGTCCGAACTGACGTGGTCGATCGATCCCGATGCCACGGTGCTGGCGCTCTCCCCCTGTGCTGATGCTGTTCTGGCGTTGGGAGCGGCGCGTCCGACCGTGCAGGCCTGGATCGAGGTGGTTGAGATGGCGGATCTGCCTCTGCGGCGGATGGACTGGTGTCTCAGTGCGGGCTTGCGCGCCCTGAACCGGTTCTGTCCTGATTGGACCGGTGATCTTGCCTGGCTGCTGCACAGCTGCCGCGGTCTGCGGCTTGTGCTGATCCGCGCCGGCGTGCCCGAACTGGATCGCTGCGTGTCCTTGGACGTCGACGACCCCCTTGCAGCCTGGGAGCAGCTGGTGCAGGTGGTCGATGCCTGGCAGCAGATCAACCCTGCTGCGCCGCTGGGCTGGTGGCTCTCGCTTCCGGCGAAGGAGCGGGATGGATGGGCTGGTCGCTGCGTTCAGGCCAGGGGTGACACCCGGCTGGATCACGAGATCCCAGGAGCTCCGGTGGCCTGGGATCCCCTGGACTCCTCCGAGCTCGATCCTGTGGTGGAGTTGCTCCTTTCAGCACTGCCTGGGGAACGGGCCTGATGAACGAACCCCTCCGCCCCGATCTGCTGCGTGAGCATCGTCTCGCTCTCGGCCTGCCGGCATCGCCTCCTCCGCTGCGTCCCGCCCGCGGGCTGCTGCTGCTCGGGGGTGGTCTGGGGATGGTGGTGGTGCTGGCCAGCCTTGCTGTGCATCAGCTGCTCTTGGCCCGGGAACAGGCGCTCCAGCAGCAGGTCGACACTCTCGCGTCCGTGGAGCAGCGCGTTCAGCGCGCTCAGGCGCGCCTGGCGCAGCTGACGCAGCAACGAACAACCCTTGAGGCGGACACACGTCGCATCGTCGATCAGCTGGTGTCGGTGCGCTCCGGTTCAGCCTTCCTGGCGCAGTTGCAACGGGTCACCCCTGCTGATGTTCAGTTGAAGACGGTGCGTGTCCAGCCGTCTGAGATCAGCATCAGCGGCGTGGCCCGCAGCGCAGGGGGGACCGGCGCCTACGAACGCATCAATGCGCTGGCCCTGAATCTGGAGGCTCTGCCCGCGGTGCTGAGCGATGGTGCTGTTGTTCAGAAGGCGACCGCAGAAGAGGACGGGCTCACCTCGTTCAATCTGAAGGTGGCCATCGATCCCGCGGTACGCACCTCTCCGGAGGATCTTCGTGCTCTCGGTGCCGACGGACTGGCACGCCGCTATGCCCTTCTGCGCGATCGCGGGCTGGCGCTGTGACCAATCTCAACCCCGCAGCCCGCCGTCCGTTCCTCCGTCGCGATCACCTGCTGGTCGGCGTCCCTGCTGTCGCCGGTGTCCTCATCTCCATCGCGGTGCTGGTGCTGCTGGTGCAACCCGCCCGTCAGCGGGTGGGAGAACTGGAGACGCGGGTCGGGGATCTTCAGGCCCTCCAGCGTCGGCTGCCCAATCTGGAGGGGGAGCTCGATGGGGCATCCCTGGCCCTGCGTCGTGCCCAGCTTCAGCAGGGTCTGCTGGTGGATCTGATCGCAGGACGTGATCGCATTCGTACCTTCCTGGCCCTGCTCAATCGCGAGGCGGCGGGCTCGGGTGTGGCCATCCAGCTCTATGAGCCCATGGCCTCGCAGGCAGCGGCAGCATCTCCTCCCCCACAGGCCGGCCAGGGGGAGAAGGCAGCCAAGCCGTCCGGTGATCCGCTGCTGGCCCTGGGCTACACCAAAACATCGATCGCCCTGAGGGTGCTCGGGCCCTACGACGGGCTGCAGAGGTTCCTGCAACGCATGGAAACGCTGCAGGTGCTGGTGGAGAGCAGTGATCTTGCCCTGGAGAGTCGTGACGACGGGGAGATCAGCCTCGGCCTGCGGCTGAGTTTCTATGACCGCCAACCATCGTCGGAGTCTGAGAAGCCCGCTGCTGAAGCCGATCAGCAGACTTCGACACCACCTCCGGCCTGAGGCTGGTGGCCTGCCGGTGCCATCGATACCATCCGCGCAGACACCACCCTCCGGAGTTCCGTTCAGGCGTGCTTTTCAACGGATCCCGGAGATGGCTGCCCCTGGCGGTCATGCTCGGCGTGACGCTGACAGGCGTCAGCGCTCTGCCCAATGCCAGTCCTGCCTCCCAGGCCCGTGGGACGGTTCAGCCTGAGCTGAAGCTGCTGCAGCGCGACGGACGTCTTGATGTGATCATCTCCGGGGCCGGTCCCGGCGCACGGGTGCGTCAGCAGCGTCAACAGGCGAGCAGCTGGCAGGGTGTGCTCACCCTCGGGGAGGGAGCTGGAGCTGTCGGGTCGGCTCAGAAGCTGTCGATGCAGTCCCTGGGGCTGGCCATGGTTCAGCTGCGTTCGGAAGGTTCCGCGACGACGCTTCGGGTGGAGGCAAGTCCCGGTCAGGTTCTCTCCACTCCTGAGATCAGAGCCTCCGGAGATGATCTGATCATCAGTTTCACGGGCCTGTCCCCCCAGCGTCCGGGGCAGTCGAGCGGTCGTCTGGATCTGACCCGGCCCGGTCGTGTGGCCCAGCCTGGCTTCGTGCCTCCGATGCGCCCCCGGGCCGTGGCGCCTCCTCTGGGCGATATGGCCGTCGGCACGATGCTGATCAACAACCGCAGCTTCGTGCAGGTGAGTGGGCCTTCGGTGTCGCTCACCCTCAACAATGCACCTGCCAAGGACGCGCTGATGTCGTTGGCGAGGCTGGGGGGGTACGGCTTCGTCTTCGTCGGAGACGGTGCCGGTGGCAATGGTGAGAACGCCAGTGGCACACCGGTGAGCATGGCCTTCCGGAACGAGCGATTCGACCGGGCTCTCAACAGTGTTCTGCTGGCGTCCGGACTGCAGGGAAAGATGGATGGCCGCACGCTTTTGGTGGGGACATCAGTGGCCGCCAAGACCTTTGGGCCTCAGATGTCCAAGGTGTTCCGGCTCAATCAGGTCGACGTGGAGGGCGCCGCCCAGTACCTGGCCAGCATGGGCGCCTCGATGACCCATGTGAAGACCATTCAGATCACCACTGGGGAAGCGGCAACGGCGGGGGCCACTCAGATCAGCAACGCCGCCTCTCAAACCACCAACCAGGTCACTGAGACCGAGACCTACGGGAGCGCCACCGGGCCTCTGGTGGGTCTCAGCGGCGTGACCAATTCGCGATTGAACACCGTGACGCTGGTGGGAGATCCCGGCCTGATCAACATCGCCGAGTCCTATCTGCGGCAGCTTGATCTGCGGAACCGCCAGGTGGCCGTGAATGTGCAGATTCTCAGCGTCTCGCTCACCAACGACAAAACCATCGACGCTTCCTTTTCAGCGCGCATGGGTGACAAGTACGTGGTCAGTGAGAGCGGTAAGGCCCATATGAATTTCGGCCGATACCGGCCGGGAAGCCGTTCCGGCACCGGCCTGATTCAGGAGGGCGGGCCCGTGGAGCCGGGGACCTACGCCGCCGGGACGGCCGGAGTGGCGGAGCAGCAGGTCTTTGATCCGCCGTTCGTTGAGGCGCAGCAGGTGGTGGTCAATGCCGAGGGAGAAACGGAGCTGGTTCCCCGTCTCGATCAATTCGGTCGCCCGATCTACGTCCCCTCGACCGATCCGGCGGCGGCTCCGGCACTCAAGCCTGTGCTGGACAGCAAGGGCCGGCCCATCTACGTCGAGGGTCAGGATCCGTCCCGTTTCCAGCAGCCACAGGATTCGTTCTATGCCTACGTCGAATCACTGATCACGTCCTCCAGCGCCAAAACACTGGCCGAGCCGACTCTGATCGTGCAGGAAGGCGAGCAGGCGCAGGTGGAGACCGGTCAGAGCGTGATCACGGGTGTGGATGCCACGGAAACCGCCAATGGTTCGACGCAGTTTCAGAACACGCGTGAGAACGCAGGACTGACCGTTGACGTGTCGGTTCAGAAAATCGATGACAACGGCTTCGTGACGCTGACGCTTGATCCGGAGATCTCCGTTCCGATTCCCGCAGGCACGCAGCAGGGCGTCGCGATTTTCAACATCCAGGCCCGAAAGCTCAGATCCGGCCGGGTGCGCCTGCGGGATGGGCAATCCCTGATCCTCACCGGTGTGATCAACGAACAGGACCGTCAGCAGGTGCAGAAGTGGCCGATCCTCGGCGACATCCCGCTGATCGGACAGCTGTTCCGACAGTCGGCCTCCTCGCGCGTCAAGGATGAACTGGTGATCATCGTCACGCCCAGGATCCTCGATGACGATCAGGGCGGCAGCTTCGGTTACGGCTACCGAGCAGGCACCTCCGCAAGCCGTCAACTGGTGCAGTCACGCCCCTGAGTCCGATCAGGGAAGGATCGGCATCAGAGCCTTCAGGGCGATCGGGGCCAGGGTCTGAACGGTCGACAGCATGCTCCCCAGCAGTGCCGATCCCAGTCCGTTGCCAGCCGGAGTGGCTGCAGCGACGGGCTCCTGAACGCGGCTGCTGGCCCGCTTCAGCTGATCGGCTTTGATCGGATCACCCTGCTGCTCAAAAAGCACTCCGGCGTGAGCAAGGTCCCGCCCGGCCAGATCTGGCTTGCCCTGCTCTCCGCGGCTGAGCCCACGCGCCACCCAGCTCAACGCCTCCTGCGGATCCTGCAGGATGGCGGCGCTGAACAACTGCTCCGCCTCGATCCAGCGACCTGAGAGGGCAGCGTCAACGCCCGCATTGTGCAGGGAGGCGTGGCTGCGGATGCCGCGATCGATGCCCTGTGCTCCCTGCCAGTGGCTTTGATCCAGGGCGCCGACATCCAGGCGGGCGCCGCTGAGGTCTGCATGTCTCAGATCGGTTCCGTACAAACGGCTGCCACGCAGATCCGCACCACGCAGTGAGGCCCCCCTCAGGCTTGTGAAGCTCAGATCGCTGCCGCTGAGATCGGCGCCATCCAGGCGTGCCTCACCGAGGTTGGCCCGCTGCAGCCTGGCACCGGCCAGCTGCGCATCACGCAGATCCGCATGCACCAGATCCGCATCAGCCAGCCGGCAGTCCGGGCAATGACGCTGCTGCAGCACCCGGATCAGATCCCCGGGATCGGTGGGTTGCGCTGCCACGGGAGCCCCCAGCAGCAGGATCGAGAGCAGGCAGCCTCGAAGCGGCATGGTGGGATGGAGTGAGGGGGTCACGTCCCTGCGTTCTATCGAGGGTCGGGATGGGCGTCGACCTGCGCCATGGCGGAAACCGGGTGGCTCTGGCGGCGCAGCTGGGCTGTCGTCCCTCGGAGCTGCTCGATGCCAGTGCCTCCCTTGTGCCCTGGACGCCGTGGCTGGGCCGGTTGCCGCTCGGTGCGATCCGCGACTACCCCGATCGCAGCCATGCCGCACTGCGACAGGCGATCGCGACCTGTCACGGGCTTGATCCGGATCTGGTGCTGCCGGGCAACGGTGCTGCTGAGCTGTTCACCTGGGTGGCACGGGATGCCGCCGCCGCCGGTGTCAATCTTCTCCCGGCGCCGGGGTTCGCTGATTACGGGCGCGCCCTGCGTTGCTGGAATGCCGACTGCCGCGAGCAGAGCCTGCCGCTGCACTGGTCAGCGACCTTCCCACAACGTTTTCCATCACCGGCGGAGGCGGCCGTGCTCTGGATCTGCAATCCGCACAACCCAACGGGTCAGCTGTGGAGTCGCGCTTCGCTCGAACCGCTGCTGCAGCGGTTCTCTCTGGTGATCTGCGACGAGGCCTTCCTGCCGCTGGTGCCGGCGGGTGAGCGCCAGTCGCTGATTCCGCTTCTGGCTGATCACGACAACCTTGTGGTGGTCAGAAGTCTCACCAAGCTGTTCGGGATCGCTGGGCTGCGTCTTGGGTATGTCCTCACGCGCCCTGAACGGCTGCAGCGCTGGGCGGGCTGGCGTGATCCCTGGCCCCTCAACGGTGTGGCGGCTGTCGTCGGGGAGAGGTTGCTCTCGGATCCGGCGCGATACCGCCGCTGGTGCGCCAAGGTCCAGCGCTGGACGGCCAGCGAGGGGGCCTGGATGCAGGAGCAGCTCAGCCGTCTGGATGGAGTCTCCGCCCTTCCCTCCGCAGCCAACTACCTGCTGATTCACGGCGATCACTCCCTGGCGTGGATGCGGCAGGAGCTGGAACAGCGTCATCGCATCCTGCTGCGGGATTGCGGTTCATTCCGTGGCCTGGGCGAACGTTGGCTGCGCATCGGTCTGCAGACGCGGAGACGCAACCGTCGGATCGTCGAGGCTTTGCGTCGGGTTCAGTCCACAAGGCTGCTGAGCAGGTCCACCAATCGCTGATCGGCGTCCTGTACGGCCAGTTTCTCCATGCCCGTTCGCATCTCCTGCAGCAGCTCCGCATCCGTGCCGAGCAGCCTGAGGATGGTGTCCCGCAGTGCCGTTGCCTCGGGGGCATGCTGGTGCACGATCACGGCACCGCCGGTGCGAGCGGCGCAGGCCGCATTCGCTTCCTGATGGCCATCGGCAGCCTGGGGAAATGGAACCAGGATCGAGGGGGTTCTGCAGATGGCCAGCTCACTGAGGCTGCCTGCACCCGCTCGGCTGACCGCCAGATCGGCATGCTGCAACAGGCCGGGGATCTCATCACTGAAGGGGAGTTCCACCAGGTTCGGATGCTGAAGCTGTCCGACTTCAGGGTCGTTGCGACCAGTGAGATGCACGATCCGGCATCCCTGCTCCAGCAGCTCGGGGACCACAGCGCGGACCATGCGGTTGAGCCCGACCGCGCCCTGGCTGCCACCGATCACCACCAGCAGAGGGCCGTCGCTGATCGGCACCCAGTCCGGTAGCGGCTGGCTCTCCAGAAACGCAGTTCTCACAGGCATGCCTGTGAGCAGCGGGCGATGGCCGGGAATGCGATCCGACGCCACGGGGAGCCCCACGGCCACCGCACGGCAGAACCGGCCCATCAGTCGTGTCACGCGTCCCGGGATCGCGTTGGCTTCATGCAGAACGGCTGGAACACCGCACCAGCGGGCGGCCACGATCGCCGGAGCTGCGATGTATCCGCCGGTGGTGAACACAACCTCGATTCGCTCCCGTCGGATCAGTCGCCGGACCGTACCGATGGCGCCGATCAGACGGATCAGTTGAATGAGCTTGTTGAGCCCGCGACCCTGAAGCCCGCCTGCGCGAACCGTTGTCAGGGGAATGCTCTCCGGGACCAGCTGCGTTTCGAGCCGGTCGGGCACTCCCAGCCACCGCACCTGCCAGCCTTCCGGCAGGGCTTCCGCCACGGCAATCGCAGGGAAGAGATGCCCCCCCGTGCCGCTGGCGGCGATCAGAAGCCGGGTCATGACGGCAGACGTCCCCCCATGCGCGACTTAACTTAGGCCCACTGAATGGTTCCGACTGGTGCGTTCACTGATTCGGGCAGCGGTCTTCTCCATCCTCAGCGGAACGATGGTCGCGTTGTCCGTTGAGGTGGCTCGGGCTGCAGATGGTTTCGGTCCGCGTCTGGAGCAGGTGTTGAACGGCGGCAATTCAGCCGATCTGGCCGCCCTGGTCGCCGGTGATCAGTCGTCGGATCTGGAGCGTCGTTACGCGAGATTCAGCAAGGAGTTTCCTGAAGCCCGCTGGAGTGTTCGCCCTGCGGACTCCCTCAAGGACGGACGCCCGACCTTCGAGGTCACGGTCAATGGGGTGGGAGAAGCCGATGGGCTTCGCTACCGGCTGGAAGCCAGCCAGCGTCTTGCTCTGAGCATCGAAGGCGGGCGGATCCTCGACCAGCAGCTGCTGGAGGAACAGTCGCTGCTGCGCAGTGGCGATCAGCCACTGCCGGTGTCGCTTGAGATCCCCGATGCTGTGCTCACCGGCAGCCGCTACGACGTTGATGTGATTTTCGAACAACCCCTGGGTCAGGCCATCGTGGCTGGAGGGCTGATTCCGCTGACTCCCCAGGAGGTGGCGGAGCAGGCACGTCCCAATCTGCGTCTTGAGCCGATGGGTGGTGGCGGTCTGTTCAAGACCGTTCAGGCGCCGCAGACACCGGGATCCCAGTTCTGGGCAGCGATGCTGGTGCATCCGGACGGGGTCGTGACCATGACCAAACGGGTTCGCGTGGTCAGCTCCAAACAAGAGCTGGATCAGTGACGTAACGATATCGTTTCTCAGGCGTCACGATATCGAGTCAAAAAGGCGATGCAGGGCGGAGACGTCCTCGTCTCCATGTCCGCGGCCGATCAGTTCGGCCTCCTGCTGTTGGACCAGATTGCTGATGGGCAGCGTCAACTGAACGCTGTCTGCTTCCTTCAGGGCGATGCCGAGGTCCTTGTGATGCAGGGACAGGCGGAATCCCAGGGGATAACGCCCTGCGAGCATCCCGTCGGCGCGATTGCGCAGAGCCCAGGATCCCGCCGCTCCACTGCTCAGGGCCGCCACCACCTCCTGCATCGGCAGACCGAGCCGTGTCCCCAGGGCCATCGCTTCGGCGACGGCTGCATAGCTGCCTGCCACCAGCACCTGGTTCACGGCCTTCACCTGCTGTCCGCGCCCGACCGCTCCGAAGTGATGAACCGTTCCGCCAATGATCTCCAGCAGAGGCCGCACCCGTTCCAGGGCCTCAGCGTCTCCGCCGGCCAGCACGGTGAGGGTGCCGGCCCGAGCTCCCTCGGTGCCGCCTGTCACAGGGGCATCGATGTAACTCACGCCCTGTCGCCTCAGACGCTCTGCGGCGGCCACGGCCGTGGAGGGAGCGATGGTGGAACAGTCGAGCACCACGCTCCCGTTCGGGAGTGATGCGGCGGCTCCCTGGCGACCGAAGAGAACGGAGTCCACGGCAGCATCGTCACTGACGCAGAGGATCAGCACGTCCACATCCCTGCCCGCCTCTGCCGCGGAGCTGCAGGCCTGACTGCCCTCCAGGTCCGGATGCTGTTCCGTAGTTCTGCTGCGGGTGTGCACCTTCAAGGCCAATCCGGCCCGTCGCAGGTTCACCGCCATGGGCAGGCCGATCGCCCCGAGGCCCACCATCCCAACGCGCAGGTCAGATCTGGTCATGCCTTGCTCTGAGTTCATTCAGATCTTCGCTGGGTGATCCAGCCACATTGACAACCATTGATCTGCGGTTCCCCATGCGCCTGACGTCCCTGGCTCCCCTTGGCCTGATCGTTCTCACCATCGCTGCGCCGATGCCTCCGGCATCAGCCCAGTACATCTACGACGATGGAACGGACGTGGCGATGCGCCGCGACAACGGTCTTCCCGCTGCGCAGCGCGACGAGCTGTTCAGAGCCAGGCGATCCTGGAAGCAGAGCAGCTTCGACCGCCGGGTCGGAATCCTGCGGAGTGAGCAGCGCTGCATCAACCGGGCCAACGATGCAGATGCTTTCCGGATCTGCCGGCAGAACAAGAATCGTGCCCGTCAGCAGCTTCGCGCCGACTACTTAGCTGTGATCAATCCGGTTCGGCGTCGGGTCGGCCTGCCGCCCCTGGAGATGCGTCGGACGCGTTGACACGGATTGGGTCCATCTCAGGCCAGCGTTGGCGACTGGAGACGCTGATCATCCGAGAGTCCGACGATCTTGCGGAGAATCTCGATCGCATCCGACACACCGATGGAGCCGTCTTCATTGACATCCATCACGAGTCGTGGCTCGACACCCGGGAAGGCAGCGAGATCGTGCTCCAGCCCAACGATGTGCCGAAGCGTTGAGATGGCGTCGGACACGGAGTGTTTCCCATCCCCATCGCTGTCCCCCAGCAGTCCCACGAGCTGGGTGCTGGACGAGCCGTTGAGGGTGTTGTCCGCATCCACCTGGCCGCTGACTGACAGCATCGATGTGCTGCCGGTGGAGGCGTCGCTGTTCACCGATGCCTTGAGCTGCAGCAGGGTCGCCTGATTGGTGACTGGATCCACCGGGAGGTCGCTGGTTCCGCTGAGGTTCACCGTGAGCTGATGGGTGCTGGTGTCAGCGTGGCTGGCGGTGATGCTCCAGCCAGCCTCCTCCAGCGTGGGGTCCAGGCTGACGGGATGGGAGGTGTCGAGCAGAAGAGCCGCGGGGTCATGGCGCACCGTCACACTCAGATTGCGAATGCTGCCAGGGTTGGCGAGCTGGACCGGAAGACCGGAGTGGCTGCCCACCAGGATGTCCTGCCCACCGGTTCGCGTGAAACGTGAGCTGATCAGGGTCGGGACCGCTTCGGATGCCGTGATCTGCAGAGCAGTGGCGGAGCCGAGCTGGGTTGTCCGCGCAGCATCACGGAAGAACGCCACGTTCATCGTCTCCTGGTTTTCGGCGACCCCGTCCCTGGAGATCAACTGGGACCAAACGAAGACTCCGTCGTCGTCAATGGTTCCCGAGCCCTGGAGCTGACCGCTGACGAGGTCACGGCTGGTCAGGCCGTCTCCACTGGCGCTCCAGTAGAGGGTTTTGCCTGCATCCGCCTTGTCGCTGACCGTGATCAGAAAGGCTTCATCGCCTTCACTGAGCGTGGTCCGGGGTGCATCGATCACCAGAGAGGATCGGCTGACGGCTGTTTCCGTGACGGTGAGGCGCAGCGGCTCGCTCGGGGCCTGCTGGAAGTAATCCGGATCGCGGCTGGCCCGGGCTGTGATGTCCAGCCATTCGTCCGCTTCCGCGTCGGCGTTGGCGACGATGTCGATCTCGATGGAGACCGTTCGCTGTCCGGCGGCGAATTCTGCGCGCAGGCCGGTTTCGAAAACAGCGTTGTCCAGCAGGACGTCATGGAAGAAATCCTGGTGATCTCCATCCTTGCCATACCAGTTGAGATCCTCATGGCGGTCGAAGTCGATCAGCACCGAGGCAGCTTCCGAGAGATCGCCGTCGTAGCGGGTGAACACCAGGCGGGCTGTTGACGTTCCGGACGTGGGTTCCTGGATGGTGCTGCCGCCTTCGAACTGAACGCTCAGGGAGGGGGTTTTCCAGGTGCGGTTCAAGTCATGGTTTCCGGAATCGCTCAGCAGACTGACGCCCTCGACGGGGGTGGAGCGGGCTCCTGTTTCGTGACCGTGCAGCTGCTGGAGAGCCTGAATATCGAGGGGTGTGAACGCGGGATTGCCGTCGGAGTCGATGGCATCGACGTACGACATCACCGTTCCGTTGGTATCGATCGCCGCATCGACATCCCCATCACCGGATTCATGGGGGTGCTCGAGTCCGAGAGCATGGCCCAGTTCGTGAAAGGCGACGCCGGTCCAACCCGCCTCGCTCGATCCAGCGAAGGATGAGGATTCGTGGTGCGCATCGGCGGCAATCTCGATCGTGTAATCCTGCGGATCACCGCGCTCGAGCGTGCCGTCGTCGTAGGTCAGCCATGAGGAACGGTAGATACCCGAACTCTCGCCATCCAAGGTTGTCCTTGGCGTGTTGGGGTCAGTTCTCGGCGCCTCCTGGATGATCACCTGGGTTTTCGCGTGACCCAGCGGAACAACCGCGAACTCCGGTTCGATCAGAGTATCCGTGTAGGCCAGCACGTAATCCCACCAGCTGCGTTTGCTGGAGGTGGCGCTGATCGTCTCATCGAACGAGACGTAGATGACCCCGTCGTCACTGAAGAGATATTGCGCCGCCAGTTGCTCAGCGCTCAGCGACGAGCCGCCTTCGATGATGATCGCAGTGCTCATGGGGGGAGTCGCGCAAGCGCTTCGGCCGATATCGGCAACCTAGGCAGACCACCGGCAGCCAGAAACCGTGTGATCGAAGTGGATTTGAGCTGACTCGATCACCTGGGCTGCTGCTTGGAGCCGGCACAGCTCATCGAGGAGACCCTGAGTTCGTCCAAATCGGTTGAGATTTTGCCTGCTGGATCCCGTTTCGGTTGTCACTGTGCTGTTTCGACTCCGAAGCTGAATTCATCTCTGGTTCCGGTGCTGCTGATGCAACGTCTTCCTGGTGTTCTGCTGTCAGGCGTCATCGCCCTGCTCCCCGGACTGACCGCCTGCGGCAATGATCCTGGGGCGGGGCTCGGCAGCAAGGCCTCGGCAGCGGCACGCACCGGTCCGGAGGCCCAGTGCATGAGCGGCAACCGTGCCTATTTCGGTGACACCCACCTGCACACGGCCCTGTCGCCGGATGCCGGTCTGGCCGGCACCAAGCTGGGCTTGGACGAGGCCTATCGCTTTGCCCGCGGTGAGACCGTCACCAGCAACACCGGCCAGAAGGCGGCTCTGAAGCGCCCACTTGATTTCCTGGTGGTGGCCGACCATTCCGAGAACCTTGGCCTCGCCCAGGGCCTCGAGACCTCCAACCCGGAACTGCTCAAGTCGTCGCTGGGTCAGGAACTCCACGACCTGCTCAAGGCGGGCAAGGGCCGGGAAGCCTTCTATCTGCTTGTCCAGTGGATGGCCAAGGGATCTGAGGCCCTGATCTCCAACGACGCCTACATGACCAATGTCTGGCAGATGAACAACACGGTGGCCGAGCGCTACAACGACCCCGGCACCTTCACCAGCCTGATCGGCTACGAGTGGACCAGCCAACCCGGCGGCGGCAACCTCCACCGTGTCGTGATCTTCCGGGATGACAAAACCCTGACGGACAAGATCCTTCCGTTCTCCGCCTTCGATTCGGAAGACGCTGAGGATCTCTGGGCCTTCATGGCGGCTTACGAGAAACAGACCGGTGGGCGTGTGTTGGCCATCCCCCACAACGGCAACCTCTCCAGCGGCACGATGTTCCTGCCGCAGCACCAGAAAACCGGTGTTGCGATCGATGCGGACTATGCGCGGATGCGCCAGCGCTTCGAGCCGCTGATCGAGGTGACGCAGGCCAAGGGCACCGGGGAGACCCACCCCCTGCTGTCTCCAGAGGATGAGTTCGCCGGGTTCAACATCGTCGATAACTCCAACCTCGGCGGAATCAAGCCGACAACGCCGGAGATGATCCCCTACGAATACGCCCGTGCTGCCCTGCGCCGCGGCCTGAAGCTTGAGCAGGAGCTTGGGGTGAACCCGTTCAAGTTCGGCATGGTCGGCTCAACGGATTCCCACTCCTCGCTGCCCTCCACCGCGGAGGACAACTGGTGGGGCAAGTCACCGGCCCTTGAACCCATTCCGGAGCGCTGGAAAGACGTCCTGATCAAGTCTGCGAAGGATGCCTCCCTCGACCTCACCGCCCTGCAGCTGGGGGCCTCCGGCCTGGCAGGGGTCTGGGCGTCCGGGAACACCCGGACCGCCCTCTGGGATGCCATGGCCCGCAAAGAGGTGTTCGGCACCAGCGGCACCCGCCTGACCGTGCGGGTCTACGGCGGCTACGACTACACCGGTGATGAGATCAAAGGTGCTGACTGGGCGTCGGCCGCCTGCGCCAAAGGGGTTCCCATGGGTGGTGATCTGATGGCGGCCGCCGACGGCCAGGTTCCGTCGTTGCTGGTGCAGGCCCGCAAGGATCCTGATGGCGCCAATCTCGATCGCATTCAGATCGTCAAAGGTTGGCTGGATGACGCCGGCAAGACCCACGAGCAGGTGTTTGACGTTTCCTGGAGTGATGCCGACCAGCGCACCCGCGGCGCTGACGGCAAGGTTCCGTCCGTTGGCACCAGCGTGAATGTTCGAGAGGCGACCTACACCAACAGCATCGGCGCCACCAACCTCACGGCCCACTGGACCGACCCCTCTTTTGATCCCAGCCAGAAGGCCTTCTATTACGTGCGTGTCTTGGAAATCCCGACGCCCACCTGGCTGGCCTACGACCGCAAGAACTTCAATCTCTACGACGAGATGCCGGACAACGCGCCTTACACCAGTCAGGAGCGGGCCTACTCCAGTCCCATCTGGTACAACCCCTCCTGAGGTTCAGGCCAGCAAAAAGCCCGCCCCCGGTGAGGGGCGGGCCGATGGTCGTTCTGAGAGCAATCGGATCAGAGATCAGGCCTCGTTCAGGGCAGCAACGCCAGGCAGCACCTTGCCTTCCAGCAGTTCGAGGCTGGCGCCGCCACCGGTGGAGATGTGGGACATCTTCTCGGCCAGACCGGCCTTCTCCACAGCAGCCACGGAGTCACCGCCGCCGATGATCGTGCAGCAGCCCTTGCCGCTCAGCTCAGCCAGGGTGGTGGCGATGGCGTTGGTGCCGGTGGCGAATTTCTCGAATTCGAACACGCCCATGGGGCCGTTCCAGATCACGGTCTGACAATCCCCCAGGGCGGCCTGGAACACCTTCACCGCATCGGGACCGATGTCCAGACCCATCCAGCCGTCGGGGATGGCGGTGACATCAGCCACCTGGCTGTTGGCATCAGGGGCGAAGTTGTCGGCCAGCACCACGTCGGTGGGCAGCAGCAGCTCAACGCCCTTGGCCTTGGCCTTGGCTTCCAGCTCCTTGGCCAGTTCCAGCTTGTCCTCTTCCACCAGGCTCTTGCCCACCGAGAGGCCACGGGCCTTGTAGAAGGTGAAGATCATGCCGCCGCCGATCAGCACCTTGTCGCACTTGTCGATCAGGGCCTCGAGCACGCCGATCTTGGAGCTCACCTTGGAGCCACCGACGATGGCAGCGAGAGGACGCTTGGGCTCATCCACGGCGCCTTGGAGGTACTGAAGCTCCTTCTCCATCAGGAAGCCGGCCACGGCGGGCTTGAGGAACTTGGTCACACCCTCGGTGGAGGCGTGGGCGCGGTGGGCCGCACCGAAGGCATCGTTCACGTACACCTCGGCCAGACCGGCGAGCTTCTCGGCGAAGCCGGCTTCGTTCTTCTCTTCCTCGGCGAAGAAGCGCACGTTCTCAAGCAGCACCACGTCTCCGTCCGCCATGGCCGCCACCTTGGCCTCGGCGTCGGGGCCGATGCAGCTGTCGGTCTTGATCACGGGCTTGCCCAGCAGCTCGCTCAGGCGGGCGGCCACAGGGGTGAGACGCATGGCGTCGTTCACCTGACCCTTGGGGCGTCCGAAGTGGGCGGAGAGGATCACCTTGGCGCCCTTGCCGGTCAGGTCATTGATCGTGGGCAGCGCTGCGCGGATGCGGGTGTCGTCGGTGATGGCACCGGCATCATTCAGGGGCACATTGAAATCAACCCGCACGAGGACGCGTTTGCCGCTCAGGTCTCCGGCATTGAGGCTGGCCAGGGAACGCTTCGCCATGGGGTTGTGTCGTGCGGTAAGAAATCGGGAGGAGATTAACCCCGTGTTCCTGGATCAGGGAGGAGCCATGTTCGAGACTGTCCTGTTTCCCATCGATCGGAGCCGTCAGGCTCTGGAGACCGCCGCCAAGGCTCTGGAGCTGGCTCGCAGTCACAGCAGTCGACTGGTGCTGCTGTCTGTGGTGGAGGCGGAGCGGCCCGGGATGCAGGACCATGGGGTGGTGGCACAGCTTCTTCAGCAGACCCGTGAGCAGGTGGAGCAGGCGGGAGTCCCCTGTGAGGTGGTGGAGCGGCAGGGCAAACCGGCCTTTGTCATCTGTGATGTGGCGGACGAGATGAATGTGGATGTGATCGTGATGGGCACCCGAGGTGTGAATCTCAGCAGTGACGGTGAGAGCACGGCGGCCCGGGTGATCCAGTTCGCTCCATGCCCCGTGTTGGTGGTGCCGTGAGCACACCTGCCATCCAGTGGTATCCGGGCCACATCGCCAAGGCGGAGCAGCAGCTCAAACGCCATCTCGACAAGGTGGATCTGGTGATCGAGGTGCGCGATGCCCGCATTCCTCTTGCCACGGGCCACCCCCACCTCAACCGTTGGTTGAAGGGCAAGCAGCACCTACTGGTGATCAACCGGCGCGACATGGTCACCGCCGCCGCCAAGGAGGCCTGGGAGGCCTGGTTCAAGGCCCAGGGTCAGCGGACGGTTTGGTGTGATGCCAAGGCCGGGACCGGCGTGAAGCAGGTGCAGCAGGCGGCGATCCGTGCCGGCGACCAGCTCAACGAACGCCGCCGCGGCCGGGGTATGCGGCCGCGGCCTGTGCGGGCCCTCACGCTGGGGTTCCCCAACGTGGGCAAGTCCGCCCTGATCAATCGTCTGGTGCGGCAGAAGGTGGTGGCCAGTGCCCGGCGAGCCGGGGTGACGCGAACGTTGCGCTGGGTCCGCCTGGGGCAGGACCTGGATCTGCTCGATGCACCAGGGGTTTTGCCTCCCCGACTCGATGACCAGCAGGCGGCCCTGCGGCTCGCCTTGTGCGACGACATCGGCCAGGCCGCCTACGACGGTGAACTGGTGGCTCAGGCCTTTCTACAAATGCTGCTCGATGTGGAATCGATGGCTGCGGCTGGGGTGAGGATTCCATTGCTGCAGGATCGTTATGGCATTCCCCTGAGCGGTGAAACGGCGGACCCAGCCCTTTGGCTGGATGCCGCAGCGGCCCGTCACACATCCGGGGAAACCGCGCGCATGGCCCAGCGGCTGTTGGATGATTTCCGCCGGTCGGCCCTCGGCAGCATCGCCCTGGAGCTGCCGGCATGAGTCCGCAGTGGAAACGTCCGCCGTTGCCGGAGGAGACGTTCACGGACCGCTTTGGCGAAGGGGAGGGAGAGCTGCTGTCGCTCCTGTATCCCAAACCACTGCCGATGCGGCTGGACCGTTGGCTGGTCAGCCAGCGCACGGAGCAGAGCCGGGCTCGGATTCAGAAGTTCATCGACGCGGGGTATGTGCGCGTCAACGGCAAGACCGGCAAGGCCAAAACACCCCTGCGTCAGGGGGACGAGGTGCAGTTGTGGATGCCGCCTCCGGAGCCGCTGCCTTATCTCAAGCCGGAGCCGATGGATCTGGATGTGCTGTTTGAGGACGACCATCTGATCGTGCTCAACAAGCCGGCAGGGCTGACGGTGCATCCGGCGCCGGGCAACAAAGACGGCACCTTGGTGAACGGCCTGCTGCACCACTGCCCTGATCTGCCTGGGATCAGCGGCAAGCTGCGCCCGGGAATCGTGCACCGACTGGACAAGGACACCACCGGCTGCATCGTCATCGCCAAATCCCAGGAGGCGCTGGTGCGGTTGCAGGTTCAGATCCAGAAGCGGATCGCGTCCAGGGAGTATCTGGCCGTGGTTCACGGTGTCCCTGACGGGGACAGCGGCACGATCGTTGGTGCGATCGGCCGGCATCCGGCGGACCGCAAGAAATATGCGGTGGTGAGCAGTGAGTCCGGCCGGTATGCCTGCACCCACTGGAGCTTGCTGGAACGGCTCGGCGACTACTCCCTGTTGCGTTTCAAGCTCGATACCGGTCGGACGCATCAGATCCGGGTGCACTGCGCCCACATGAACCATCCGGTGGTGGGAGATCCCAGCTACAGCCGCTGCCGCAAGCTGCCGATCGACCTGCCAGGTCAGGCTCTGCATGCTTTGCAGCTGGGACTGGACCACCCCATCTCAGGCGACCGGATGGTGTTCGAGGCCCCTTTGCCCCCGGTGATGGAGAAACTGCTCGCGGTGCTGCGCCGACGAACCGGTTGAGAATCCGACCCTCAGCTGTCACAGAGGCTGGACATTTTCTTGGCCGCGCCTTGGATGGTGGCGTTACGCACTCTGCTGATCGATGGTCATCCGTGTCCGCTGCCGCAGGGTCTGGCTGGCCTCGTTGATGCGTTCGATCCGCAACGAGATCGTTCCCCTGCCGATCCGGCGCCGTCTGATCGTTGTGGATCTTCCCCGCGTTGCCTGACCGATCCCTTCAGCGCGGAAGCCGGGGGCAGGCCTCGACGAGCAGGCGACTGATCGGGGCCTGAGGGGCTTCGAACAGCCGATCACCGGGGCCCTCCTCAACGATCCGCCCCTTGTCGAGAACGATCACGCGATGACAGAAGCCGCTGGCGACGGAGAGGTCGTGGGTCACGAAGATCATCGCCAGGCCCAGCTGGTGCTGCAGGTCCCGCAACAGGCTGAGCACCTCGGCCTGCACTTCCGCATCCAGCATGCTGACGCTCTCATCGCAGATGACCACCTTGGGCTCAAGGGCCAGGGCGCGGGCAATCGCCACCCGCTGCTGCTGGCCGCCCGATAGCTGTCGGGGCAGGCGGTGCTGAAACTGTTCCACCGGACTGAGCCCGACCCGCTCCAGCAGGCTGCGGGCCCGTTCCCGCGCTGAAGCCTTCGTTGCAATCCCATGGATCAGCAGGGGGTCTGCAATCGCATCGACCACCGGCAGGGCCGGATTCAGACAGGCCAGTGGATCCTGGAAGACCATCTGAAGCGCCCGCCGGGCGCTGCGCAGCTTCTCACCGCGCAGTTTCAGCAGGTCTTGTCCGAGCAGATCGACCCGCCCGCCGCGGATGCTGTTCAGGCCCATCAGGGCGCGGCAAAGGGTGCTCTTGCCGCAGCCGGAGGCACCGACCACTCCCAGCGTCTCGCCGGCCCGCAGGTTGAAGCTCACCCCTTCCACCGCCTTCAGCCACACCGGTGCCCAGGGCATGCCTCCGATGGCATGCCAGCAGCGCATCTCCTCGACCTGCAGAACCGTTTCCCGATCCGGTCGCTTCGGGGAGCGTCCCCCCTCTCTGGCCCGCGCCGAGGCGACGAGGCGCTGACCGACATCCGATCGCGGCTCGCGGAGCAGCTGCCGGCTCGGGCCATCGTCCACCTTGCGGCCCCCATCGAGCATCGCCATTCGCTCACACCAGCGGGCCGCCATCGCCAGATCGTGACTGATCAGAAGCAGGGCGCTGCCGAGCTCCTTGCAGAGACCGCTCAGTTCCGCCATCACCTGACCGGCAACGGCCACATCGAGGCTGGTGGTGGGTTCGTCGGCAATCAGCAGTGGCGGTTCCAGGGCGATCGCCAGGGCAATGGCCAGACGTTGCCGCATGCCGCCGCTGAGTTCGTGGGGATAGGCCCGGATCCGACCGGTGCCGATTCCCACCCGCTCCAGCAGTTCCTCGGCGCGCTGTCGGCGCCAGCGGGCGGAACTTTCCGGTCGGTGCGCCTGCAGGGTGTCGATCAGATGGCTTCCGATCGGCATCAGGGGATTGAGGCGGGTCATCGGGTCCTGAAACACCAGTCCGGCGGCCTGACCACGCAGATGACGGAGAGCCGCCCGATCCAGTTCTCTCGGGTCGCTGCCTGTGAGCTGAAGCCGCCCTTCGCAGCGACTCCCCGGCGGCAGCAGCTGCAGCACCGCACGCGCCACCGTGCTCTTGCCGCAGCCTGAGGATCCAACCAGGGCCAGGGTTTCGCCGGCCTCGAGGGTCAGATCGAGTCCGTTCAACGTCCAGTGATCGTTGCCTGGGTAGCGCAGTCGCAGCTGCTCGAGCTCCAGAACCGGCCGGGACATGGACAGGGCAGGGGGAGCAGAGACGAAGACCCCAGCACTGAATACCATGGATTGACCCGCCGGGTCGGATGCTCGACGCCGCTTCAACACCGGATGTGCCCCGGACCGATGCCGGTCCCGTTCCGGTCTCCTGCGGCCTTCCTGAACTGCGGCGACATGCGATCCGCAATCCGGACGACTACGCCATCCCGCTGCCGGAGTGGCTGCGTCAGTGCATCAGCAACGTTCCCCCCGGAATCGGCCAGAGCTGCCCCACGGATCCAGAGGCCCTGCTGGTCGCGGCCTTTGATTTCGGATTCCAGCTTCACGAGGGCCAGTTCCGCGCCAGTGGCGATCCCTACATCGTTCACCCGGTGGCGGTGGCGGATCTGCTCAGGGACATCGGAGCCAGCGCCAGTGTCATCGCCGCCGGCTTCCTGCACGACGTGGTGGAGGACACCGACGTCACGCCGGATCAGATCCAGCAGCACTTCGGCGCTGAGGTGCGAGAGCTCGTGGAGGGGGTGACCAAGCTCGGCGGCATTCACTTCAACAATCGAACCGAAGCCCAGGCGGAGAACCTGCGGAAGATGTTCCTGGCGATGGCCAGCGACATCCGAGTGGTGCTCGTGAAGCTGGCCGATCGCCTCCACAACATGCGCACCCTCGGTGCGCTCAAGTCCGAGAAGCAGCAGCGCATCGCCCGCGAGACCCGGGAGATCTACGCGCCTCTGGCGAACAGGCTCGGCATCGGCCGCTTCAAATGGGAACTGGAGGACCTCGCCTTCAAGCTGCTGGAGCCCGAGGCCTTCCGGGAGATTCAGCATGAGGTGGCCAGCAAGCGCAGCGAGCGCGAGGAGCGTCTGGCGGTCACGGTGTCGCTGCTGAATGACCGCCTCGGTCAGGCGGGCCTTTCAGGATGTGAGGTCAGCGGACGTCCGAAGCACCTCTACGGCATCTGGAGCAAGATGCAGCGCCACCAGAAGGCCTTCCACGAGATCTATGACGTGGCGGCTCTTCGGATCATCACGCCCAGTGTCGAGGCCTGCTACCGCGCTCTGGCGGTGGTGCATGACAGCTTCCGACCGATTCCCGGTCGTTTCAAGGACTACATCGGTCTCCCCAAGCCGAACGGCTACCAGTCCCTGCACACGGCCGTGATCGGCCGCCACCGGCCGATCGAGGTGCAGATCCGCACCATCGAGATGCATCGCGTGGCGGAATTCGGCATCGCCGCTCACTGGAAATACAAGGAGGGGGGGTCACCGGCGAGCAGCAGCAGTGATGCCGAGCGCTTCAACTGGCTGCGGCAGCTGGTGGACTGGCAGCAGGAGGGCGGCAGTGACGACCACAACGACTACCTCGCATCGATCAAGGAGGACCTTTTTGATGAGGAGGTCTTCGTGTTCACACCCAAGGGTGATGTGGTGGGCCTGCGCAAGGGATCCACGGCCGTGGACTTCGCTTACCGCATTCACTCCGAAGTGGGGAACCACTGCCACGGGGCGCGCATCAACGATCGGTTGTGTCCGTTGGCGACATCGCTGCACAACGGTGATTTCGTCCAGATCCTCACCAGCAAGACCGCTCACCCAAGCCTGGACTGGCTGAATTTCGTCGCCACACCCACAGCGCGCAATCGCATCAGACAGTGGTACAAGCGCAGCCACCGTGACGAGACGATCGAGCGCGGCAAGCAGCTGCTGGAACGGGAGCTGGGTCGTGACGGCTTCGAGGTGCTGCTGAGTGGTGAAGCGATGGCCCGCGTGGCCCAGCGCTGCAATGTGCCCTCCACCGATGACCTGCTGGCCTCACTGGGATTTGGAGCCGTCACCCTGCATCAGGTGCTCAACCGTCTGCGGGAAGAGATCCGGCTGCTGGCCGAACGTGAGGTGCCTCCCGCCGCTGATGAGGAACTGGCGCGGGCTCTCGTGCCTCAGCGGGATGCCAGCGCGGACAGGGAGCGCCGCGGGGTCGGTGAGGGGGCCATTCTCGGGATCGAGGGGCTGGATTACCGGCTGGGTGGCTGCTGCAGCCCGCTGCCGGGAGAAGCCATCGTCGGCACGGTCGCTCTCGGCAACCACGGCATCACGGTTCACCGGCAGAGTTGCGCCAACGTGGAGACGATCCCCACGGAACGGCGTCTGCCCGTCCGTTGGAACTCCGAGGCCAGCACGGGGCAGCATCGCTTCCCGGCGCAGCTGAGGATCGAGGTGATCGACCGCGTCGGCATTCTCAAGGACATCCTCATGCGTCTTTCCGACGGGGCCATCAATGTCAGCGACGCCAGGGTCAAGACCGCCCAGGGTCGTCCGGCCCGTATTGATCTGCGGGTGGAACTCAGCGGTTCCGACCAGCTCACCCACACGATGAATCAGATCCGATCGATGGCGGATGTCATCGACATCGCTCGCACCGGAGTCGGATAGCTGCCCTGCCGCGTCAGACCAGTCAGTCCAGGGAGCGACCGGCCTCTGTGAGCGCCTGACGGCGTCGGAACAATCCGTAGGCCAGCAGTCCCAGAAGCAGGGCCAGAACGGCTCCCACCACAACCGATCCCAGCAGGATGCGGTTGGTGAAATCCCAGCCCTGGGCCCAGAGGGTGCTGCGGGTGATGTCGTCCCATTCGGTGTCCGCCGAGCCGGGTCCGAGCACCCGGCGACCCACCAGATAGTTGAACCAGTAGAGCGGAACGTAGGTGAGGGGGTTGCTGACCAGCGTTCCGGCCGCGGCCAGCAGAGGATTGCCGCGAATCATGGCGGCCACCCCAACGCTGAGGATCATCTGCAGCCCGAAGAAGGGGAAGCAACCGCAGAACACCCCAGCGGCCAGCCCCCGGGCACGGCAGGCAGGACTGCCCTCCTGTGCCCAGATCCACTGGAGGCCCCGCTGCAGTCGCTCGCCGGTGCCCTGGAGCATGGAATCGGGGGTGTCGCCGCGGATGGGGCGGATCCTAGGAATGGGATTCCCCGTTGCAGCCGATCTCTCTGAACCCGACCGACACCATCGCTGCCGTGGCCACAGCGGTGGCTCCGGGGCAGGGGGGAATCGCCGTGATCCGCCTCTCCGGGCCTGACGCTGAGGCGATCGGACGGGCCGTGGTGGTCTGTCCCGGCCGGCAGGACTGGAACAGCCACCGGATCCTGTACGGCCACGTGCTGGATGCAGGCCGATCCAGGCGCCTCGACGAGGTGCTGCTGCTGCTGATGCGTGGCCCCCGCAGCTTCACCGGCGAAGACGTGGTGGAGATTCACTGCCACGGCGGCGTCATCGCCGTGCAGCAGGTGCTGGAGCGCGTGCTGGCCCAGCCCGGAGTGCGTCGGGCGTTGCCGGGTGAATTCAGCCAGCGGGCGGTTCTGAATGGCCGCCTCGATCTCACCCAGGCTGAAGCGATCAGTGAACTGGTGGCGGCCCGCAGCCGTCGGGCTGCGGATCTGGCCATGGCCGGGCTGGATGGAGGCATTCAGCAGCGGATCACGGCACTCCGGGAGCGGTTGCTGGACCAGCTCACGGAGCTGGAGGCACGGGTGGATTTCGAGGAGGACCTGCCGCCGCTGGATGGTGAGGCCCTGCTGCTGGAGCTGCAGACGGTGCGCCAGGAGCTCCTCGCCCTGGTGGCGGACGGGGAGCGGAGCGACTCCGTGCGGAGCGGCCTGCGGGTGGCCCTGGTGGGTCGCCCCAATGTCGGCAAGAGCTCCCTGCTGAACCGGCTCAGCCGGCGGGAGCGCGCCATCGTGACGGAACTGCCCGGCACCACACGCGACCTGCTGGAGAGCGAGATCGTTCTGGACGGTGTGCCGATCACCCTGCTCGACACCGCCGGCATTCGTGCCACGCAGGATGTGGTCGAACAGATGGGCATCGCCCGCAGTGAACAGGCCCTCGCCACGGCGGACCTGGTGCTGCTGATCATCGACGGTTCGATCGGCTGGACCCCCGCTGATGCCGCTCTGCTGGCCAGGATTCCCGCTGGAGTGCCGCGCCTGATCGTGGCCAACAAGGCCGATCTGCAGCAAGGGCCCTGTCAGGAGCCTGCGGAGGTGAGCGTCTCGGCGCTGCATGGCGATGGGGAGGAGCAGCTGATCCAGGCCTTGCTGGGGGCCTGCGGTGCTGCCGACACCGGTGGCATGTTGCTGGCTCTCAATCAGCGTCAGCGGGATCTGGCCGCTGCGGCTGCCGCGGCTCTGGCCCGCAGCCGTGAGGTGGCGGAGCAGCAGCTGCCCTGGGATTTCTGGACGATCGATCTTCGGGACGCCATCCGGGCCCTGGGGGAGATCACCGGTGAGGAGCTCACGGAGGCGGTGCTGGACCGCGTGTTCTCGCGGTTCTGCATCGGCAAATAGGCTCGCCGGAGCTCCTGATCGCGGTGTGGACTGGCAGGCTCCGGCACTCATCCGTGCCCTCGATCAGTGGCTGGAGGAGGACATCGGTCGCGGTGATCTCACGGCGACCGCTCTCCGTGGCCGGACGGGAGCGGCGCACTGGATCGCCAAGCAGCCCGGCCGTTTCTGTGGAGGCCCTCTGGTGGAGCGGCTGTTCCAGCGTCTGGACCCCGGGGTGCGTGTCCGACTGCTGGTGGAGGAGGGAGCTGCCGTCGCATCGGATGCCCGCCTGCTGGAGCTGGAGGGAGCCGCCGAAGCTCTGGTGGCTGGCGAGCGCACGGCCTTGAACCTGGCCATGCGTCTGTCCGGGATCGCCACGGCCACCGCTGAGCTGGTGGCCCAGCTCCAGGGCTCGGGTGTGCGGCTGGCCGATACCCGCAAGACGACACCAGGGCTGCGGTTGCTGGAGAAATACGCCGTCCGCTGCGGCGGCGGCATCAACCACCGCATGGGGCTGGATGACGCGGCCATGCTCAAGGAGAACCACATCGCCTGGGCGGGGGGCATCACGGCGGCGATCGCGGCGGTGCGGCGTCAGGCCCCCTGGCCGACACGGGTGATCGTGGAGGCGGAAACCGACCACCAGGCCTGCGAAGCGGTGCAGGCCGGAGCCGATGGGGTGCTGCTGGACGAGTTCACCCCAGAGCAGCTCACCGTTCTGGTGCCTCGTCTGCGAGAGCTCAGGACGAATGGCGTGGTGCTGGAGGCCTCTGGCGTTCAACCCGAAGATCTGAAGGCCTATGCGGCCAGTGGCATCGATCTGATTTCCACCAGTGCACCGGTCACCCGCAGCCGCTGGCTCGATCTGAGCATGCGCTTCACCTGAAGAGGGATGATCGGAGCCGGATGTTCCGGCGCGGATGCTCAGCCTGTCCCACACCCTGGACGCCCAGCTGCGGGCGGCGATGGCACGGGCCTTCCCCGAAGCCGATGGGCCATTGGATCCGCAGCTGGCGCCTGCCAGCAAGCCGGAATTCGGTGATTTCCAGGCCAACGGTGCCCTGCCGCTGGCCAAGCCGCTGAAACAGGCGCCGCGGCAGATCGCCTCAGCGATCCTGGAGCAGCTCCAGGCCGACACCGACTTCACCGATCTCTGCCTGGAGCCTCAGATCGCCGGACCTGGTTTCATCAACCTCACCCTTCGCCCGGAGCGGCTGGCGGCTGAGGTGGCTGCCCGGCTCGGGGACGCACGCCTCGGGGTGCCGGCGGCGGAGAACACCTCACCGGTGGTGGTGGACTTCTCCAGCCCCAACATCGCCAAGGAGATGCATGTGGGGCACCTGCGCTCCACGATCATCGGCGACTCGCTGGCGCGGGTGCTGGAGTTCCGCGGCCATCCGGTGCTGCGCCTCAATCACGTGGGCGACTGGGGCACCCAGTTCGGGATGCTGATCACCCACCTCAAGCAGGTGGCTCCCGAAGCGCTGGAGACAGCGGACGCCGTGGATCTCGGCGACCTGGTGGCGTTCTACCGCGAGGCCAAGAAGCGGTTCGATGAGGACGAAGCCTTCCAGACCACATCCCGGGACGAGGTGGTGAAGCTGCAGGGGGGCGACCCCGTTTCGCTGAAGGCCTGGGGACTGCTCTGCGATCAGTCGCGCCGTGAATTCCAAAAGATCTACGACCGCCTCGACATCCGCCTGAGCGAGCGCGGTGAGTCGTTCTACAACCCGTTCCTGCCGGCGGTGGTGGATGGCTTGAAGGACGCCGAGTTGCTGGTCACCGATGACGGTGCCCAGTGCGTGTTCCTCGAAGGAGTGCAGGGCAAGGACGGCCAACCCCTGCCGGTGATCGTGCGCAAGAGCGATGGCGGCTTCAATTACGCCACCACCGATCTGGCGGCGATCCGCTATCGATTCGGTGATGGCCCTGAGGGGGATGGCGCCCGCCGCGTCATCTACGTGACCGATGCCGGCCAGGCGAACCATTTCGCGGGGGTGTTCCAGGTGGCTGAGCGGGCCGGTTGGATCCCCGATGGAGCTCGCCTTGAGCACGTTCCCTTCGGTTTGGTTCAGGGGGAGGACGGCAAGAAGCTCAAGACCCGATCCGGCGACACGGTGCGCCTGCGAGATCTTCTCGATGAAGCGGTGGAGAGGGCTGAGGCCGACCTGCGCTCGCGTCTGAAGCAGGAGGAGCGCAGCGAGTCGGAGGAGTTCATCCAGCATGTGGCGGGAACTGTTGGTTTGGCGGCTGTGAAGTACGCCGACCTCAGCCAGAACCGGATCACCAATTACCAGTTCTCCTTCGACCGGATGCTGGCGCTGCAGGGCAACACGGCGCCGTATCTGCTGTATGCCGTGGTGCGCATCGCCGGCATTGCCCGCAAGGGGGGCGACCTGGAGGCGTCCACGGCTCAGCTGGCGTTCACCGAGCCCCAGGAATGGGCCCTGGTGCGGGAGCTGCTCAAGTTCGATGCGGTGATCGCGGAGGTGGAGGAGGAGTTGCTGCCCAACCGGTTGTGCAGCTATCTGTTCGAGCTCAGCCAGGTGTTCAACCGCTTCTACGACCAGGTGTCTGTGCTGAAGGCGCCACCCGAGGCACTGCCGTCTCGCCTGGCCCTCTGCCGCCTGACCGCTGACACCCTCAGACTGGGGCTCGGACTGCTGGGCATCGCCACCCTGGATCGCATGTGAGTCAAGCCGAGCGCCGCTTCACGCCGGCCGGTGCCCCTGCGGCCCGTCCTGCCGTTGAAAACCTGAAGGGCTACAGCGCACCTCTGGAAGGACGTCGTGATCTCCTGCGACTGGATTTCAACGAGAACACCATCGGTCCCAGCCCGCTGGTGGCCCAGGTGCTGCGGAGTTTCAGCAGCGAGGAGATCGCTGTTTATCCCGAGTACGACGGGCTGCAGGAGGCGGTGGTCCGCAACCTGCTGGAGACCGGTTGCCGTGCCGGACTGCAGCCGCATCAAGTCGGCGTGTTCAACGGCGTTGATGCCGCGATTCATGCGGTGTTTCAGGCCTATGGCGATGCCGGAGACCGTCTGCTGACCACGGCTCCCACCTTCGGCTACTACAGCCCCTGTGCGCGCATGCAGGGGATGGAGATCGAGGCGATTCCCTACGACGGTGCGGGGTTCTCCTTCCCTCTGGAGATGATTCGTGAGGCTCTCGAGGCACGATCGCCGCGGCTGCTGCTGATCTGCAACCCCAACAACCCCACGGGAACACGTCTGGAGCCGCAGCGGATTCTTGAACTGGCGACCGCAGCCCCCACCACGCTGGTGGTGGTGGACGAGTTGTATGAGGCGTTCACCGGCGACAGTGTGCTGCCGTGCGCTGATTTCTCGGCCACGCCGAATGTGCTGGTGTTGCGCTCACTGGCCAAAACCGCCGGGCTGGCGGGTCTGCGCATCGGCTTTGCCATTGGTCATGCCGATGTCGTCGATCGGGTGAGCCGCGTCACGGGTCCGTACGACGTCAACAGCGTGGCTGTGGCTGCGGCATTCGCGGCGCTGGCGGATCAGTCCTACGTCGATGCCTACGTCGCCGAGGTGCTGCGCGCCCGCGCCTTGACCCTGGAGGGTCTGAAGGCTGCAGGACTCCGTCATCACTGCGACGGCGGAAACTATCTGCTGATCTGGCCGAAGCGTCCTCCCCTCGAGGTGGAGGCGGATCTGCGCGCAGCCGGAATCCTGGTGCGTTCGATGGCTGGCAAACCGCTGATCGATGGCTCCCTGCGCGTCAGCCTCGGCACCAGCAGTCAGATGCAGCGTTTCCTGGAGGCTTTCCTCGCCATCGACCCGTGACGCGTCTGCTGCTGCTGGCCACCGGTGGAACCATTGCCGGGCGTGCTGCCGAGGCGACCCAGCTCAATGCCTACACCGCCGGTGTCATGGCCGGAGACGAGCTGCTGGCGGCGCTTCCGCAGTTGCAGGGGTTGGCGGATATCACGGTGGTGCAGATCGCCAATGTCGACAGCGCTGACCTGTTGTTTGGGCATTGGCGCGCGTTGGTGGGGCGCATTCGTGATGCCTTTGCGGCAGATCCAGAGCTGGCCGGGGTGGTGATCACCCATGGCACCAACACGTTGGAGGAAACGGCCTGGCTGCTTCAACTGCTGATCGATGACCCTCGACCCGTCGTCCTGGTGGGAGCGATGCGTCCGGCCACGGCCCTCAGTGCCGATGGGCCGCTCAACCTGTTTCAAGGCGTGCAGGTGGCGTTGAGCCCCGAAGCCCATGGCCACGGCGTGCTGGTGGTGATGGATGGCCAGATCCATGGCGCCCAGCGGGTCACCAAGGTGGCCACCCAGGGGGTGGGAGCCTTTGCCAGCCCCGGCAGCGGACCGCTGGGCTGGGTGGATGACGTTGGCGTGCATCTGCCCGTGAACGCGGCGGATCGCTTTTGTTTCTTCGCGGATTTGTCCTTGCCGGAGCACTGGCCGCAAGTGGCGATCGTGCATGGTTGCGTCGAGCCGCCTGGCTTCCAGATCACGGCTCTGCTGCAGGCTGGAGTGGATGGCCTCGTGTTCACCGGCACTGGAGCCGGTCAGCTCTCGCGATCGGAACGTCAGGCGCTGGAGGAATGGCAGGGGCCGCTGCCGCTGATGCTGCGTTCCAATCGCTGCGGTCGGGGCCCTGTCCATGACCGTGAGGACGATGCTGAGCTGGGCCTGCTTGCCGCCGCTGATCTCAATCCTCCGAAGGCACGTGTGCTGTTGCTTCTGGCTCTGATCGCCGGGCTGGATCGGGATGACCTCGCAGGCCTGCTCAGCGCATCACATCGATGACCGTGGTGTCGCTGAGGGAGCCGGGAAGACTCATTCTCGTACCGACCTGGCGAATCGTCGTTCCGGCCATGGCATCCAGGAACGGCTGGACTCCCTCCTGGTCGCAGTCGGCTGGGGCCTCGCCGTTGACGTATTGCACCGGAATCACCCGTTTGGGATTGAGCTGCTTGACCACGTCGGCAGCTTCCGCACCGTCGTAGATCTTGCTGCCGCCGCCCACGCCGATGATCAGCACATCTGGTCGGCCCAGCAACACCTTGTCCGCTCCACTGAGTGGACCTGCCGTGGCACCGAGATGGGCAAAGTTGAGTCCCCCCTGCTGCCAGCGCCAGAGGGTGGCGTCGCCGAAGCGGCGACCGTCGATGCGGTCGTGGGGGCTGGCGAAGCCCTCCAGCACCAGTCCGCCGATGCGATAGGAGCCCGGCGCCACCAGAAACCGGCCGCTGGCAACCCCACGGGCCCCTTCATCCGCCAGTTCGGAACTGGCCAGAATCACTCCGGCGTTGACCCGTGGTTCCCCGAGGCCCGCAGCGCAGCCAACCGCCCGATAGGGATTCAGCAGCACGCTCTGCCCACCTCCCTGAATCAGCAGCGATCGCTGTCCATAACTGCTGATGGTGACGCCGGTACCGGCAAGAGCTGAAGCCTGAAGGCCCAGAGCCAGTCCGGTTGCAGCCATCAGGGTGGTGCGCAGCACGGGCATCGGGAACGACATGTGGCCAAGGACGTTAACAGCGATGCCCCTCGGCCTCCCGCAGGAAATTGGCCAGCAGCTGATGGCCGGCCTCCGTGAGCACACTTTCGGGATGGAACTGCACGCCCTGCAGGTGAGGGTGGTTCCGATGCCGCAGCCCCATGATCGTTCCGTCTTCGAGCCAGGCCGTCACTTCAAGGCATTCGGGAAGACTGTCCCGCTCAGCGATCAGTGAGTGATAGCGGGTGGCGGTGAGGGGCTGAGGCAGCCCGGCGAAGACGCCTTCACCCCGGTGCAGAACGGCGGACGTCTTGCCGTGCATCTGTTCGACGGCACGGACCACGCGCCCGCCGTGCACCTGGGCGATGGCCTGGTGACCAAGGCAGACCCCAAGGGTCGGAGTCGTTGGCGACAGCTCCCTGAGAATCTCGAGGCAGACGCCGGACTGGTCCGGATCCCCCGGGCCTGGGGACAGCAGGATCGCGTCGGGCCTGAGCTCTCGGATCGTCGTTAGATCGAGTTCGTCATTGCGGTGCACCCTCAGGTCAGCTGCGATCGGGTGCTGCGGAGCAAGCTCCCCCAGGTACTGGACGAGGTTGAAGGTGAAACTGTCGTAGTTGTCGATGACCAGCAGCATCGTCTCAGGGGGTGGGGATCAGAGCCCCAGACGGAGCAGCAGGGGGGGAAGCAGCAGGAACAGGGCGATCAGCAGTGAACTGATCGCAGCCACCAGCACGGAAGCGGCGGCACAGTCCTTGGCGATGCGGGCCAGCGGGTGGTAGCGGCGGCCGATGGCCAGGTCGACCACGGCCTCGATCGCCGTGTTCAGCAGTTCGAGCACCAGCACGGCGGCCACCGTCAGCACCAGCACCGCCATCCGGATCAGATCCAGCTGCAGCCAGGTTCCGAGACCGAAGACCACCAAGCCGATGATCACGTGGATCCGGAAGTTGCGCTGACTGACGAAGGCGTAACCCAGCCCCTGAGCTGCGTATCGGAAACTGGCCGGCAGATCTCCGGCGATGCGCCAGGATCCCCGCCGGACACCGCGCTGTCCTGTACCAGGCATGGCAGCGACCTCCTCAGGCACCGGGATGGGGGTGTCAGTGGGCATCTCGCAGGGGATCGGTGACCACCAGGCCTTCACCTCGGGGCTGAACACTACCGCCAATGTCCAGGAGATGCTCCTGCAGCGCCAGCATCGCCGCCAGGGATTGATCATCCGGATGATCCCAGCCCAGCAGGTGCAGCAGTCCATGGCTGACCAGCCAGCGCAGTTCGCGCTCCAGGCTGTGGCCCTGCTCCTCCGCCTGGCGCTCAGCCGTCTCAACGGAAACGACGATGTCGCCGAGCTCGAGGCAGGGGGTGTTGGGCCAGCCGTCGCTGGGATCCAGCGCTGCGAAGGAGAGCACATCGGTGCTTTCCGCCCGATCCCGCCAGTGCTCGTTCAGTCCGGCGATGGTGCTGTCATCGGTGAAGCGCAGCCCGAGGCTCACCTCCTCGGCGGTGCGCACCGGTGCCGGGCAGGTCAGCTGGGCATCGGTTCGGACCGCTTCGATCCAGCTGATCAGCTGTTCAGGCCAGGGAATCAGGCCCGTCTGAAGGCCTGGTCCGAGATCCAGGGCCAGGTCGAGGGAGATCACGGCTGGCTTCCGGTCAGTGCGGCAGGGTCGGACGCCCCAGCCAGGCCACCAGAACGATGAACCCGAGGAATCCAAAGGCGGTGAGGCCGAAATGCACCAGGCTCTGACGACCCTTGCGCACCATGTTGCGCATCGCCTGTTTGGTGAAGCTGGGGGGTGACGAGGTTTCCGTGGCCATCGGATTCAACTGTCGGCATCGTCGCCGGGACGGTCAACACCCTGCCGCAGGGAGGCATCGATGAAGGGGTCGAGTGCGCCATCCATCACACCCTGCACATCGTTGGTCTCCTCACTGGTGCGCAGGTCTTTGACCATCTGATACGGATGGAACACGTAGTTGCGGATCTGGTTGCCCCAGGCCGCTTCCACGATGTCGCCACGGATGTCGGCGATCTCAGCGGCTCGCTGCTCCTGGGCGATCACCAGCAGCTTGGCCTTGAGCAGCGCCATCGCCTTCTCCTTGTTCTGGAGCTGGGAGCGTTCCTGGGTGCAGCGCACCGCCAGGCCGGTGGGGATGTGCAGGATCCGAACCGCCGTTTCCACCTTGTTCACGTTCTGCCCGCCGGCGCCGCCGGAGCGACTGGTGGTGACCTCCAGATCCTTTTCGGGGATGTCGATGTCGACCTCCTCGTCGATCTTGGGCATCACCTCGATGCCGGCGAAGCTGGTCTGGCGCTTGTCGTTGGCGTTGAACGGTGAGATGCGCACCAGGCGATGGGTGCCTTTCTCGTTGCGCAGATAGCCATAGGCGTAGCGCCCTTCCACTTCGATCGTGCAGCTCTTGATGCCCGCTTCCTCACCCTCGGAGAGTTCGTCCACGGTCACCTTCATGCCGTGGTCCTCGGCCCAGCGGGTGTACATGCGCAGCAGCATCTGAGCCCAGTCCTGGGCATCGGTGCCACCGGCGCCGGCATTGATGGTGAGAACAGCGCCCTCCTTGTCGTAGTCACCACTGAGCAGGCGCTCCAGCTCCCAGCGGTCCAGGCCCAGGCGAAGACCGTCCAGGCCCTGCTGGGCCTCCGCGAGCATGTCGTCGTCGGGCTCAAGGTCGTACAGCTCAAGAGTGGCCTGAGCGTCCTCGATCGACGCGCGCCAGTTCTGCAGTTGCTGCAGCTGTGCTTTCACCTCGTCGAGGTTGCGCATCTGCTTCTGGGCGTTCTGCTGGTCATCCCAGAAGTCGGGCTGGGCAGCCAGCTGCTCGAGATCCCTCTGCCTGGCGTTCAGTGCGGGGACGTCAAAGACAGTCCTGGGCATGGCCCAGGCGGTCAGTGAGCTCGGAGAGATCGCGCTTGAAGTCGGTGAGGTCCAGCAAGGACGGGTCCTTGATCAGGGATCGACGCTACCAGCGCCTTCGCTTCATAGAGTCCGGAGATCGGTGTCATTCGAGCCATGGCCAAGGTCGAGATCTACACGTGGCGCACCTGCCCGTTCTGCATCCGGGCAAAGCATCTGCTGGACAGCAAGCAGGTGTCGTACACGGAGTACGCCATCGACGGTGACAATGCCGCCCGCGATGCGATGGCCGAGCGCAGTGGAGGCCGCCGCAGCGTGCCCGAGATCTTCATCGATGACCGTCACATCGGAGGGTGCGATGAACTGCATGCGCTGGAGCGGGCCGGCGAGCTTGATCCTCTGCTCGCCGCCTGAGCCATGCGTCAGCTGTTCGTTCTGGATCCCCTGCAGCAGGTCCGTCCGGAGAAGGATTCCACGGCGGCGTTGATGCAGGCGGCCCAGCGGGCGGGCGATGACATCTGGGCCTGCACACCATCGGATCTGATCGCCCGGGGGGACGAGCCCCTGGCTGTGGCGCTGCCGGTGACACCGGACCCCTGGATCGGTGTCGGATCTCCGGAGCGTCAGTCGTTGTCTGGATTCGACGTGATCTGGATGCGCAAGGACCCGCCGGTGGATGAGGCCTACCTGTACGCCACCCATCTTCTGGAGGTGGCCGAGCGCGCCGGTGTGCGCGTGCTCAACCGCCCCAGTGCCCTCCGCGCCTGGAACGAGAAGCTCGGAGCTCTGCGCTTCAGTCGCTGGATGGCACCGACGCTGGTGGCCGGCCGTGTCAGCGAGTTGACCCGATTCGCGGAGGAGCAGGGTGAGGTCGTCCTCAAACCTCTCGGTGGTCGGGCCGGGCTTGGTGTGATCCGGGTGTCGGCCGATGCGCCCGGGCTCAAGGCCCTGCTCGATCTGGTCACCGATCAGGAGCGGCTGCCGGTGATGGCACAGCGGTTTCTTCCGGCTGTGATGGAGGGGGATAAGCGCATCCTGCTGGTGGACGGAGAGCCGCTTGGAGCGGTGAACCGGCGTCCCAGCGCCGGAGAGTTCCGCAGCAATCTGGCGGTGGGCGGTCAGGCCGAGGCGACGGTCCTGAGCGAGCGGGAACGTCGCATCTGCGAGGCGTTGACGCCATCCCTGCGCTCGGAAGGTCTCTTCTTCGTGGGCATCGATGTCATTGACGGCATGTTGAGCGAGATCAATGTCACCAGCCCGACGGGCATCCGCGAGGTGGAACGGCTGATGCAGCAGCCGCTTGCGGATCAGGTGATCGAACGGCTGCGTGGACTGCTCTGAGCGTCGGAGCTCCAGTCGAGCTGGTCGGCGAGGACGGCCAGCTTCAGACCCACTTCCTGGAGTTCCCGCTCAGCGATCGATCCCCGCACCAAACCGGCACCGGCGGTGAGATCCAGACGCTGGCCGCGGGCATGGCCGCAGCGGATGGCCACACGCAGCTCGGCATCTCCGGCGCTGTCGATCCAGCCGAACGGAGCGGCGTAGCCCCCCCGTTCGAACGGTTCCAGGGTCCGCAGCCAGGCCATGGCCTCCCGACGCGGCAGACCCGCCACAGCAGGTGTCGGGTGGAGCTGGTCCGCCAGCGCCAGAGCGGAGAGGCCGCCGGTCTCCGCCGTGATCGGTGTGTGCAGATGGGTGAGGCGGCCATGGCGTGCCAGCTGAGGCTGACGCCGTCTCCATGGCGTCAGGCCCGCCTGGCGCAGTTGATCGGTGATCGTTTCCACCACCAGTTCATGTTCTCTGCGGTCCTTGTCGGACTGCAGCAGCTGTTGACCGTCATCGCCATGACCGGCGGTGCCGGCCAGGGCATCGCTGCGCAGGCAGCCTCCCCGAAGACTCAGCAACCGCTCCGGTGAGGCTCCAAAGAACACATTCCCGGCTTCCCGCTGCCACAGAAACCGGCAGCTGCCCGCCTGCTGCCGCCTCAGGCGGCTCAGCAGAGGCAGCGGATCGAAGGGCTGCGTCAGATCGATCGACTGGCGCACCGCCAGCACCAGCTTGTGCAGATCGCCGCCGTTGACCAGCTCAAGGGCACGGTGGAGTGCACCGCTGTACTGGTCCTGCCAGGGCAGTGCGGCATGCCGGCTCCAGAGAGGTTCGGCCTTGTCCACGGGCTCGGCTGGCCGGGACTCCTCCAGATCCGTTGCCTTCAGCCAGAGCCGTTCGGCCAGATGACGGGCATCGGCGGCATCGGTGACGACGCCGTTGATGCGCAGCCAGCCGCGGCGTCCCTGGCGGCTCAGTTGCCAGCAGGGCAGCACCGCCTGGACCGAGGGCACCGTCATCGGGTCCTGCTGATGTCCGGTGGTCTGATCGAAGAAGCTGAAGCTGAGCAGCACCCGCGGTCTGGCCTGGGGCGGGCAGTCGGGCCGACCATCCACCAGCCGCCCCAGCGTCAGATCGGAGAAGCGCTGGGCCAGTTCGAAGCGGCGGCTTCCCGCCAACTCCAGCTGCTGGCAACGCCCAGCTGCCGCCAGACTCAGCCCCGGTGCACAGTCCCACAGCATCCGGAAGGTCTGCTCGCCGGCCAGCCCCGTCAGCGCCCACATGGGGTCAATGCCGTCGAGAGGCAGCGCCAGGCTGAGCAGGCCATCGTCGCCGCTCCGGTCCCTCCATCCGGACTCGGCAGCACTCAGCAGGTCATAGAAGCGTGAGTCAGCCGGCATCCGCGGCGAAGGCTGTGCAGGGGGACTGCTCAAATGTATGGGTCATCATCCGGACCGAGGCGGTCCAGTCCATGCCAGAGCCTCAGGATGTCGCATCCCGTTACGACAAGCGCCGTCGTCTGTGGATGGCAGCGATCAAATGGCCGATGTACTCGGTCGCTGTCATGCCGGTGCTGCTGGCCGCCGGCTGGCGGCTCGGGGCCGGTCTTGGCCTGCGCTGGGATCAGCTGCTTGGTTTCCTGCTGGCGGCGATCCTGCTGCTGCTCTGGGAGAACCTCAGCAACGATCTCTTTGATGCCGACACCGGCATCGATGAGCGGGGGAAGCCCCACTCGGTGATCAATCTCACCGGTCGTCGCGACTGGGTGGCCCTGCTCTCCAGCACGGCACTGCTGCTCGGCCTGCTGTTGATGGGCTGGCTGGCTCTGCGCAGCAGTCCCGCCGTTCTGCCGCTGGTGCTGCTGTGCTGCGGCATCGGATACGCCTATCAGGGGCCACCGCTCCGCCTGGGGTATCGGGGTCTGGGGGAGCCCCTCTGCTGGCTGGCCTTCGGCCCCCTCGCCACGTCGGCTGCCCTGCTGGTGCTGGCTCCCGAGGGAACCGCCGCGATTCCCTGGCGCATCGCCCTGACCCTCAGCGCGGGGCCGGCGCTGGCGACCACGCTTGTTCTCTTCTGCTCCCATTTCCACCAGGTGGAGGAGGATGCAGCCCACGGCAAGCGATCGCCGGTGGTGCGTCTCGGCAGCGCCAGGGCAGCGGCTCTGGTCCCATGGTTCGTGGTCCTCACCCTGGCCTTGGAATGGATCCCCGTCCTGCGGGGGCAGTGGCCTCCGACCGTTCTGCTGGCCGGCATCGGTCTGCCGGCAGCCACGGCGTTGATCCGTCTGCTGCATCAGCACCATGACCAGCCTGAGCGGATCGTCGGCAGCAAGTTCCTGGCATTGCGCTTTCAGGCCCTCAACGGTCTTGGTCTGAGTGTGGGACTGGCCCTCTCGGCGGTCAGGCTCTATTGATGAAGCCATGGACCTTCAGCTGCAGATCCGACCGTTCCGGTTTGCGCTGATTCAGCCGCTGCGCACGGCTGCAGGGGTGCTGCGGGATCGTTCCGGCTGGCTGCTGCGGCTCGAGAGCAGGGGTGGCCGAATCGGCTGGGGGGAGGTCTCCCCGCTCGATCAGGCACTGCTGCCCCGCTGCCGGCGTGAGCTCGAGACGCTGCCCAGCCCTCTGACGCGGGAGACGCTCGAGCCGCTGTTGCCACGACTCAGCGGCGCCATCGGTTTCGGCCTCGGTGGTGCGCTGGCGGAACTGGATGGGCTGGTTGGAGATCGCGCCAGGCGCGGCTGGCTGATGGCACCACAAGGGGCGGAGCTGCTGCCGGCCGGAGGCCTGATGCTGCCGCATCTGGATCGTCTGCTGGAGCAGCGCGGACGCCGTCGGGCGCTGACGCTGAAATGGAAGGTCGCGGCAGAGGCAGACGGGCTGGAGCGCCGCTGGCTTGAGCAGTTGATGGAACGCCTTCCGTCGACGGCGCGTCTGCGGTTGGACGCGAACGGCGGTTGGGACCGAACGACAGCGCTGGCCTGGATGCGCTCGTTGGTGGGAGATGCACGCTTCGCCTGGCTGGAGCAGCCCCTGCCCCCGGACGATCGGGACGGACTGGAATCGCTGGCGGAGCAGGGGCCGGTGGCATTGGACGAGTCCCTGATGCGCGATCCCAGGCTGCGGGAGACCTGGCCCGGCTGGCAGGTGCGCCGCCCAGCCGTGGATGGTGATCCGCGTCTGCTGCTGCGGGATCTGCAGGAGGGCATGCCGCAGCGGATGGTGAGCACCGCTTTTGAAACAGGGATCGGCCGCCGTTGGTTGCATCACCTGGCAGCACTCCAGATGCAGGGTCCGACCCCGGCGGCCCCGGGGCTGGCTCCAGGCTGGTGTCCTGCCGGCCCGCTGTTCTGCGATGACCCGCAGGTGGTGTGGGAGGCGGCGACCTGATGGAGGCCTCTGCTCTGCTCAGCCGTCCCGGGGAGTCCGAATGGCTGCAGCTGGGAGACCCGCCAGTCCCGGAGCGATTGCTGCCGAAGGGGCCCGGAGTGGTGATCGGCAGCGGGGGCAGCACCGGTGGACGGCGCCTCTGCCTGCAGCCGGCGGCGCACCTGGATCGCTCCGCTGCCGCCACGGCGGATTGGCTGCGGAGCATCGGCATTGATCCGGCGGCCTGTCTGACGCTCAATCCCCTGCCGATGCATCACGTCAGCGGGTTGATGCCCTGGTGGCGCAGCCACTGCTGGGGAAGTCCGCACGCTCCGCTGGCTCCCGATCTGATGAAGCGCCCCGAAGCGTTGGTGCGTCATTGCAGCGACCTGCCGGACTGGCAGGGGCGTGTGCGGCTGCTCTCGTTGGTGCCGACCCAGCTCGCCAGGCTGATGGGGCAACCAGCCGCAGAGGCCTGGCTGCAGGGCTTTGCTGTGATCTGGGTGGGCGGCGCTGCGCTGCCGGCAACTCTGGCCGCGCGGGCCAGGGAGCGGGGCATCCGGCTGGCCCCCTGTTACGGCGCCACGGAGACGGCCGCGATGGTGGCGGCGCTTCCCCCGGATCGCTTCCTTGCCGGTGCAGCGGGCTGCGGTGATCCGCTCCCGGATGTGGATCTGCGTCTGACGGAAGCCGGCGGCCTGCAGGTCAGAACGGACCGTCTTGCCTGGGGCTGCTGGTGCCCTGATCAACCGGATCGGATCGCCCCGCTGGCCGATGCCGACGGCTGGTGGAGTTCCGGCGACAGGGCCGTCCTCGGAGAGGGGGGGGTGCAGCTGATCGGACGGCTCGATTCCGCCGTTCAGTCCGGCGGCGAGACGGTGTTCCCCGAGCAGCTCGAGCAACGTCTGATGGAGGCGGCCCGCAGGCAGCGTCTGCCGCTTGCGGCAGTGCTGCTGCTGGGCGTCGACGACGGTGAGTGGGGGGCGAGGCTGGTGGCGCTGATCCGGCCGCAGGCGGGCTGCTCCGAGGTGGACCTGCTGGCCTCTCTGCAGGCGGTCACGGTTGATTGGATGGCCGCGGAACGCCCAAGACGCTGGGTGCTCTGTGCGGAGCTGGCGGTCAGTGATGCGGGCAAATGGCGCCGTGATCACTGGCGGCGTTGGCTAGAGCGGGTTGATGCGGCCGAGGCCTGAGGCCTCCAGCCAGCGGTCGACGCCCTCCGGCAGGTTGCAGCGCCGGCGGGTCGTCGCCTTGATCGCGACATGGCGGAGCAGGCCGCGGGCCACGCTGGAGCCGGCATGCAGAAAGTTGCTGCTCACCTCGAAACTGCCGGGATCCAGTCGCCTGGGCTCGAGCGTCACCACCAGACCATCGCCTGCGTGGACCGGTCCGAGGAAATCGGTGCTGCAGTGCACCACCGGCAGGGCCACATCGGGGAAGCTGTGCTGGCCGCGGCAGCCGGGAAACACGTCCGTTGGCTGCACACCGAAGGTCTGCAGGCTCTCCTCCCAGCTTTCATGACACCAACGCAGCAGCTGGTGAAAATGCATCACACCAGCAGCATCGGTGTCGCCGAAGCGAACCGTCCGTTCCAGGGTCAGCCAGGGCGGGATGTCCAGAGGACTCAGCGATCCACGGACCCCATGATCACGTCGATGGAACCAAGGATGGCCATGATGTCGGCCACCTTGTGTCCCTTGAGGATGTGGGGAAGGATCTGAAGATTGTTGCTGTCAGCGGCTCGGATCTTGAAACGCCAGGGCGTGACATCGTTGTTGCCCTGGATGAAGATGCCGATCTCCCCTTTTCCTGATTCCAGACGGGTGTACAGCTCACCGTCAGGGATCTTGAAGGTGGGCGCCACTTTCTTGGCGACGTACTGGTAATCGAAGCCTGCGGCCTCGCTCCCCTTGCCTTCGTTGAGACGTCGCGCCTCGAGATTCTCGGTGGGACCACCGGGGATCATGTCGCAGGCCTGACGCAGGATCTTGAGGGACTGGCGCATCTCCTCGATTCTCACGCGATAGCGCGCGTAGCAATCACCTTCCTTCTCCCAAGCCACCTGCCAGTCGAAATCGTCGTAGCACTCGTAGTGGTCCACCTTGCGGAGGTCCCAGGGCACACCGGAGGCCCTCAGCATCGGGCCGGACAGGCTCCAGTTGATGGCGTCCTGCTCCTCGATCGTGCCGAGCCCTTCGATGCGGCGTCGGAAGATCGGGTTGTTGGTGATGAGTTTTTCGTATTCGTCGATCTTCGGTGCGAACCAGTCGCAGAAATCGCGACACTTCTCCAGCCATCCCCAGGGGAGATCGGCTGCGACACCGCCGATCCGGAAGTAGTTGTTGTTGATCAGGCGCTGACCGGTGGCCGCTTCCCAGAGGTCGTAGATCATCTCCCGCTCCCGGAAGATGTAGAAGAAGGGCGTCTGGGCTCCCACGTCCGCCAGGAAGGGTCCAAGCCAGAGCAGGTGGTTGGCGATGCGGTTCAGCTCCAGCATCAGCACGCGGATGTAGCTGGCACGCTTCGGCACCGGGATGTCCGCCAGCTTTTCCGGAGCGTTGACCACCACCGCCTCGTAGAACATGCCGGCCGCGTAGTCCATGCGGCTCACGTAGGGCACGAACATCACGTTCGTGCGGTTCTCGGCGATCTTCTCCATGCCCCGGTGGAGGTAGCCGATCACCGGTTCGCAATCCACCACATCCTCACCATCGAGGGTCACCACCAGCCTCAACACCCCATGCATGGAGGGGTGGTGAGGCCCGAAGTTCACCACCATCGGCTCCGTGCGCGTTTCCAGCTGCGTCATGGGAGCCACGGATCGATCGATGAATCAATCTTAAGGAGTCCACCTCGGGTCGTTGCTTGCCGATCGCGCCTCAGTTCAGCCACGTGCCGGTGCTGGCGGATGCCGTTGTGGCAGCTGCGCAGCCTCTGGCGGAATCGGCCGGTCTGCTCATTGATGCCACCCTCGGTGGAGGCGGTCACAGCGCTCTGCTCCTGGAGCGGCATCCGGGGTGGCGGCTGATCGGCCTCGATCAGGACCCCACGGCTCGCGCAGCAGCGGCCGAGCGACTGGCTCCCTTCGGAGAGAGAGTTCAGATCGTCGCCACCAACTTCGCGGACTTCACCCCTGACGAACCGGCCCTGATGGTGCTTGCGGATCTGGGGGTGAGCAGTCCCCAGCTGGATGTGGCGGCGCGGGGATTCAGCTTCCGCCTGGATGGGCCTCTGGACATGAGGATGAACCCGGATCAGGGAACGGAGACGGCGGCGCAGCTGATCGGGAGGCTTGAGGAGGGCGAGCTGGCCGACCTCATCTACGCCTATGGAGAGGAGCGACTGTCGCGCCGCATCGCCCGCAGGATCAAGGCGGATCTGGCTGCGCAGGGGGCCTACAGCGGGACGGCCGCCCTGGCCTACGCCGTGGCCGGCTGTTATCCGCCGAAGGCGCGGCGGGGACGCATCCATCCCGCGACCCGCACCTTCCAGGCCCTGCGGATCGCCGTGAACGACGAGCTGGGTGTGCTGGACCGACTGCTTCAGCAGGCCCCGGACTGGCTGGAGCCCGCTGGGCGGCTGGGAATCATCAGCTTCCACTCCCTCGAGGATCGCCGCGTGAAGACGGCATTCCTGCGTGATGACCGGCTGGAAAGGCTCACCCGCAAGCCCGTCGTGGCCTCCGCGGAGGAACAGGACAGCAATCCCCGCAGCCGCAGTGCCAAGTGGCGACTGGCTCGGAGGATCGATGCCGGTTGATCCGATCTGGTGGCTGGCGCTGGCCCTCCAGCTGGTGGCCCTGCCGGGAACACTGCTGCCGGTGCTGCCGGGACTGCTCTGGCTGCCGGTCGGTGCCGGGCTCTGGTGCTGGCATGTCGGCTGGAGTGCCGGCTGGCCGCCGCTGCTGCTGGCCGCGGTGACCTTCGGCTTGGGGCTGATCGCCGATCTGCTGGCGGTGAGCCTGGCCACAGCGAGGCTGCAGGCTGGTCGCTGGTCTGCTCCGGCAGCGGTTGTCGGGCTCGGTTTCGGTCTGTTGGCCGGTGGATTCGGGGTGCTGATCGGTCCCTGGTTGATGGCAACCGTCGTGGAGGCATGGTCGCTGCAAGAGCGCTCTCCGGAGCTCGGTTGGAATGCCCGCGCTGTCCGCTCGATGCGGGTCGGCCTGGCGGTTGTGGCCGGACTGCTCGTCAGCCAGGTGGCTCAGCTGCTGCTGGCCTTGATCGGAGCGGTGGGGTTCGTGCTGCTCACCGCCCTTTGAGGAAATCGGCCCGGTCGTCGGAGCCGAACAGCTGGCGGTAGGCGGCACCGGTGATGCAGAAGACGAGGGGAACCGCTGCCAGCAGACCCAGAACCATCAGCAGAACGCCGATCAGAAGGATGATCGTCTGCAGCACCAGCAGGCCCAGCACCGGCCACCACTGACCCTTCACACGTTCAAAGCCGCGGCGGATCGTCGTGATCGGGCCACGACCATCGAGAAGTGCGATGAAGCCCAGGAAGGACTGGTTCACCTGCACGTACACCCCCAGAACCCAGCCGCTCAGCAGCGCAATGAGGGCCACGGGGCTCTGCATGAGCTTCATGACCATCGTCTGATAACCCGGGATCAGCACGTTGAGCTGCTGCGGATCGCTCAGATCGCTCGTGAAACTGAGATTCAGCAGCCGGGCGGCGGGCTGGATGGCCTCGGCGGCGGTCAGGGCAACCCCGATCACGATCAGAGCGATCGGCAACAGCAGCAGAGCCAGCACCAGCTGACTGCTGAACAACCGCCAGATCGCCGGACCGTTCAGGGCGGCGAGATCCGCGAAGGCCGGTTTTCTTCCGTCGAGCGCGATCCAGGCACCACGCACCAGCCCGATGCTGATCCAGAGATCGATCAGCGTTGTGGCCAGAAACCCGGCGATTCCGGGAAGCAGATCCACCAGCGACGACAGGATCGTCGCGACGACCGCGAAGCCGACGAAGCTCCACGGGGAAAGCAGGAAAGCCCTCCAGCCATCCCGGATCGCCAAGCCCGCATCGAGAGAGTGCCCCGGCGTGCTGGTCATCATCGGTTTCAGGGATCAGTCGGAAGGTACTGAGTTCAAGGGGTGAGCGCACGCACTGCCTGCGTGATCACACGGATCGCCTGCTCCACGTCCTGCTCGGTGGTGCTTCGTCCGAGGCTGAGCCGCAGGGAGGCTTCCGCCAGCTGTCGGCTGCGGCCGAGAGCCTGCAGCACATGGGAGGGTGAGCCGTTGCTGCAGGCGGATCCGCTGCTGCAGGTGAGTTCCGGACGCAGAGCCCGATGCAGGCGATTGCCATTGACTCCGGGGACGCTGATGTTGAGGTTGTGAGCCAGGCGTGGTGCCTGAGCTCCGTTGAGCAGGATCTGAGGAAGCTGTTCCTCCAGACCGCGGAGCAGGTGATCCCGCAGCTTCTGCAGTCGCGCGGAACGGGCATCCCGTTCCGCGACCGTCAGCCGTGCCGCGGCAGCGAACCCGACGATCAGGGGAGCCGGGAGGGTGCCGGGGCGCAGGCCCTGTTCCTGGCCGCCGCCCCACTGAAGAGGGGTGAGATCGATCCCCGGGCGGATCACCAGGGCTCCGATCCCTTTGGGGCCGTACAGCTTGTGGGCGCTGAGGCTGACCAGGTCCAGTCCCAGGGCATCCGGATCGAGGGGAATATGTCCGAAGGCCTGGGCCGCATCGCTGTGAACCGTGATGCCCCGTTGCCGGCAGATCGCGGAGAGTTCCGCCAGTGGTTGCAGCACTCCGATTTCATTGTTGGCCGCCATCACGCTCACCATCACCGTGTCAGCGGTGATCGCATCCCTGAGATCGTCCGGGCTGATCAGGCCATCGGGTCCAGGCTTCAGCAACGTCAGCTGGAATCCCTCGCGCTGAAGCTGATGGAGAGGGTCGAGAACGGCGTGGTGTTCCGTGACCACGCTGATGAGATGGCCCGGCCGGTCTCCGGAACGCCTCCGGGCTCTGGCGTGGCCAAGCAGGGCGAGGTTGTTGGCTTCGGTGGCCCCGCTGGTGAACACCACCCGTTCGGGTTCCACCGCCAGGCATTCCGCCAGCTGCCGTCGCGCCAGGGAGACCGCGGCGGCGGCACTGAGCCCGAGCCGATGCTGCCGGCTTGAGGGATTGCCCCACTGCTCGCACCAGTACGGCTCCATCGCCTCCACCACTTCGGCAGCACAGGGCGTGGTCGCCTGGTGATCAAAGGCAAGTGGTGACGAGGTCAGATCAGAGGCGCGGGTTCTTGTCACCATGGTGCGCAGATTTCCGCCGCAACGCGCATGCGTTCTGTGCTGTCCAGGCTGATGTTGTCCGCAGCCGTTGCCTTGCCTGTGCTGCTGTGCACTGCGCCGATCCGCGGGATCGATCGTCAGGAGGTGCTGGAGCAGATGAAGAAATCCAGGCCTCAGGATCTGAAGGTGCTGATCGAGGAGCCCGATGCCGGAGGCCCGCGCATCATCGGCATCTATGCGGTGAGGACGCCCTCGTCCACGGACACCATGCGGCGTTATCAGATCTGGGAGGAATCCCCTTCCGATCTGAACATCTACTTCGAGTCGGTCGACTGCAGCGCCTCCAGCCCGGTTCGCGTCAAACGCACCGCGACGGCGGTGTACGTGCGGACGATCAATCCCGGGGGTCCGGTGAACGACACCAACCGTGAGGATCATCTGGTCTGGTGGGCGGCCTGTGTTCCGGAGCTGGCGGGCACCGATCCGGTCACGCTGAGGGACAAGGCCCTGTCTCTGGGGTATTCGACCCTGATTCCCGAACGTCAGGAGCAGTTACCCGCACTGGCTCCCTGAGCTCGTGCTTCATACATTGCACTGAGTGCGAGCCAGCCATGAGCGACGCCCCCCCACCCAGCACAGACGAGCAGGAGGTTCCGGCGCCGAGGCTGCTGCTGGTTGACGATGAGCCCGGTCTGCGAACAGCGGTTCAGGCTTACCTCGAGGACGAGGGATTCGATGTGACCACGGCCGTGGATGGCGAGGAGGGCTTCGTGAAGGCGCAGCAGATGCTGCCGGATCTGGTGATCAGCGACGTGATGATGCCGAGACTCGATGGCTACGGCCTGCTGAAGAAGCTGCGGGCCGACGAGCGTTTGGGAGGAACCCCGGTGATCTTCCTCACGGCCAAGGGGATGACGGCGGACCGCACCCAGGGGTACATGGCCGGCGTGGATGACTACATCCCCAAGCCGTTCGACCCGGATGAACTGGTGGCGCGGGTGCGCAACGTGGCGCAGCGCCAGCAGCGGTTGCTGCAGGAGGCGGCCCGGTTCGCTGACACGGACATGGGTCAGATGGCCAAGCAGATCACTGAAATCCGCTCCCTGCTGGCCCAGGCGGAAGCTCTGCCCGCGAAAGAGCCGGTGGTGCACAGCTTCACGCCGCGGGAGGCGAGCGTGCTGCAACTGGTGGCCGAGGGGCTGATGAACAAGGAGATCGCCCGCCAGCTGGAGACCTCGATCCGCAACGTCGAGAAGTACGTGAGTCGGCTGTTCAACAAGACCGGCACGTCCAGCCGCACGGAACTGGTGCGCTATGCCCTGGAGCACCGTCTGGTGACTTGAGGGCTGGCTGGCGCGAGGCGGCGCTCAATCAGGGCTGGACGTATCGCGACCGGGTGCCGGCTGAAGCGGCCGGCGCGTCCTTGATCGACTGGTTGGCTCAGCTCTATCGCCATTCGGATGCCGAGATGTGGCGTCAGCGCATCACCGCTGGTGAGCTGGATTGCAATGGGCTGCGCCTGGTGGCAGATCGGCAACTGCAGGGCGGAGAGATCCTCTGTTGGCGTCGCCCGCCCTGGCGGGAGGAGGCGATTCCCGATCAGTGGCAGACGATCCATGACGACGGCGATCTGCTGGTGATCAACAAGCCGTCGGGCTTGCCGGTGATGCCCGGCGGTGGCTTTCTGCGCCACACGCTCACGGCCTTGCTGGAGCCGACCGGTGCGCGGCCGGTGCACCGCCTGGGGCGGTTCACCTCCGGTCTGCAGGTGTGTGCCCGCACGCCGCAAACCCGTGCCTTTTGGTCGAAGCAGTTCCGGCCTGATGGGGGGTGCCGCAAGGTGTATCAGGCCTGGAGCCAGCGGGTGCCCGGGTTGGAGTTGGGGCAGTGTTTGACGGTGAGCAGTGATGTGGTGGAACGGCCGCATCCGATCCTGGGCTGGATCTGGGGGCCGGAACCGCTCCACGATGCGCCGATCCGCAAACGGCTTTCAGCCCATTCCGAGCTGGAGCTGTTGGAGCGCACGGATGATGCCGATCGATTGCAGGTGACGATCACCACAGGGCGGCCGCATCAGATCCGTATCCATCTGGCGCAGCTGGGCAGCCCGCTGCTGGGGGATCCCTTGTATCTGCGCAATCGCGAGGTTTCAGCAACCGCAACCCCCGGGGACGGGGGCTATCGGTTGCATGCCTGGAGATTGGAAGCCGAGGGGCTCACATGGCGATGTTGGCCTTCCCCTGATTGGGGGATCTGCTGAACGGTTGCCATCCCTCATGTGGGGGATATTTGTTGCAAACTTTTTCTCATAAGGATGAATGCTTGTGTTCGGATGTCGCAAGTTCTTTGGCCTTTCTCAGTTGCTTTTAAGAGAGTTATTCGTTTGAAACTTTAGGGTTTTGGGGAGTTGAATTGTGTTGTTTCGTGGCGCTTCAGGGATCTGTTTCCGGTGATCTTTATTGGGGAGGAATGTCAGGTCAGTTGACCTTGACGAATTCTGGCGATACGTCTCTCAGTGACTGGTCATACACCTTCCGCACCACTCAGAAAGATGTTCAGGTGTGGTCGTCCAGCTACGACGTTGTTGATCTGGGGGATGGCACCTATGAGGTGACCATTCGCCCCCCGAGTTGGGGTGCCTCCATCCCTGCCGGAGGCTCCCTGAGTCTGAGTTTCAACGCCGTCAGCGTCGACCTTCCCACCAGCGGGACATTGACGGACGAGATGTTCTTTATTGATTCAGTTGTGGAAGGCTCGGGCCCTGAACCGGAGCCGGATCCCGAGCTCCAGCCTGAGGCTGAAGCACCGAACAGCGATTCCCCAGCGCGGGTCTTCGAGGTGGATGTCTACTCAGGAGAGGTCACCGACTTCCGCCCCGGCATCGATCGTCTGGATTTTGGCGGTCAGTCGGTTCACAACCTGATTCTTGGCAAAACGGAAGAGGGCTACGTCACCTTCTTGAGCCCCTGGAATGACGTTCAGAAGATGACCCTGGTGGGGGTGACCTACGACCAGCTGGCCCTCGAGGACTACGGCGTCGTCGGCAATGAACACCTGCGTCAGGACCT